>Ga0256829_1002687_pt1 | contig 12988 bp, 10 predicted proteins | sample 131447metaG_FD_185979 | JGI IMG/M metagenome (GOLD analysis project Ga0256829, IMG submission 185979) | Hydrothermal vent microbial communities from Lau Basin, Pacific Ocean - 131-447 | ecosystem: Environmental > Aquatic > Marine > Hydrothermal vents | place: Pacific Ocean: Lau Basin | collected... | reverse complement strand
CGTACATTTGCACCAAATTCTAGACTTGGCGTTTGCGGATAGGTAATAATCTCTTTAATCATAATCTCTCACTTTTTTTAAATATCAAATTTTAGCTAAAAAGAGCCATATAAATCAAAAATGGATACACAGTTAATCCAATATATGGAAGTATCCAATGAATTGGTGTTTGCAACATCATAGACATTTCAGCAGAGAGTTCTTTATCTATAAATATCTGCTTCATTAAGATGAGTTTTGTAGCAATATCAGCTGACTTTATGGCAAAAAGTAACAGTGCATAAATATTATAATGGGTAAAAATCATAAAACTCGCCGCAAAATAAAATGTAGGATGCATCAACAAAAAGACAAAAATACTTCTTTTATAATAATGATACATTCTAAACAGCATTCCCTGCATTGTATCAGCTTTTTGCCACTGTACTTCATAAAGTTCAAACGCTATGTAGATAATTATATAAATCATATCTCTTCTTTAATGGGTTTCATAAACAGTCACACTATTTTTACCATTTTCTTTGCTCTAATTGCTTTTTCACAAACTCTTACTATTATGACAAAAAATATTAAAAAAAGTAGAAATGGCATAATATATCCAAAGGTTTTCAGCCATATCAGACTTGCTTTTTGAAAATATATAAATGTAAATGGTGTACCTTCTATTTTATAAACAAAAATAAAATTGCCATCAACATACTTTACCTTTCCCTTTGTATCATTTGCCTGAAGTAATTCTTTTGAGAGATACTTATCTGCTCTATAAATTTTACTTCTATTAAAATCTTGAATAAGATTGCTACTGCCTACAATTTGTAGCGTATCATTGTAGAGTAAACTTTTATTTTCCAAGGTATCTAAATTAAAAAATATATTGTCAATGTGATTAAGAGTAATGTCAATATCTACAGTTCCTAAAAATTCTCCTTTTACATAAACGGGTTTTCCTATTGTAACCATCAAACCTTTTCCAATAAGGTCCGTATATAAAGGAGTAAAAAAAAGCTTTGCGTTTGGATTATATTTGGGTGTTGCATAAGCAAAAAACGGCTCTTTTTCCATCTCTTTATTAAAAGCGAAATCATCTGCAGAGATATGAGGATAAACCACGGTAAAATGGTGTTTTGAAAAATAATAAACCCATGCAAATTTTTTGTTTTGAGTAAAAACAAGTTTAAGATTTTCTGATAAAAAGAGTGCTGCTGCCTGCTCTTTTGTATAGCGTTTATCAGCTTTACTATCAGGTAAAGCCAGTAAATTTGCCCTATTTATCAACTTTTTACCTTCTGTGGCAAAAAGTGAATCTGACTCATATTTTGCAAAATTAAATTTATCTTTATTGCTCATGATTTGTGTTGCACTCAATTGAAGATAATTAACAGCAGCTTTTGCATTAGTTGCCTGAAAATTAATAGTTGAAGCTATATTTCGTGCCACATGCTCCATTTCTACTGTCTGTTTTTTATTTACAAAAATAAAGAACAGAACACTCAAAAACAGAGATATAACAAAAATTATTCTAATATATCTCACATCTATCCTTCATCATTTTTTTCATTATAACACACTATTTTGATAAATATATTGAATAAAATCGTCAGACACTACAAATGATTCATAAAGTTTGGATATATTTTTTTAATAATAAAATAGATTTTACACCCTATACAATAATCAAAAAAAACATCAAGTAAAGAGCATGCTAAAAAAACAAATGCTATGGACAAAGAGAACAGCCAAATATGTAAAAAGTGTGTAACAATAAGAGACGTTACAAAAAACAGACCAAAATATCCAGCTAATTTTTTTGCGCCGCCATCAGCATATTTTGCTTTAATATGAAAAATATTTTTTAAGAACTCTGCCAGCATCATTATTGGAGAAATACCAGGATTTAAAAAGAGTTTTAAAACAAAATCAGAAAATAAAAATAGGAGAATATATATATTGTCGGTGTAAAGATATGTAATCACTAAAATAGCAACAAAAAGAGCACTAAAACGAGAAACATTAGAATCTACCTTCGTAAAATTCAATGGGCAAGCATTTGACATAAAAAATTCACCTTAAATAAAATGGAAATCAAATAATAGTATAAAATTCTTAAGATTTAAGTATATTATTTTCTTATATCTTAAAAGAACTTTTTATTTATAAATTTAATACTTTTGTAATGGGATAAAAAAATTTATATGTTATAATTAGAAGTTAAATATTTTAAGAAAAGAACAAAGGGAAAATGATGATAAAACTTTTAGCTACACTATTTTTTCTCACTGCAGTTGTAAATGCAGCCTCAAATAATAATAAGACTTGTTACACGATTCAACTGCTTAGCAGTTACAAATTACAACCAAATGGTGATTTGAGTGAGGAGAAATATCCAAAAGATTGTAAAGTTATGACACTTAATACGACACAAACTATAAGATGCGGATGCTATGATAAATATGCACTTGCAGAAGCACGTTTGAAAGAACTTAAAGGTAAGTATAAAAAAGCACTTATTGCTATGACATATAAACATAGATTTGGCGATAAAAATATTGCATGTTCGTTAACATCAGATAAAAAAGACGATCTCTCTCTTGATGATATTCAAGAGCAAAACACAACTATGTATACTTCAAAATACAGGCTCACCAATGATGATTTAACAAGTACAGAAAATGGCCTTTCTCTTGATGAAGCCTTAGAGATACTCAAGTCACAGAACTTGGAAATAAAAGCGGCAAAAATAGACGTAGAAGCTGCAAAGGCAAATGAAGGTACAGCGGCGGGAATGAACTGGGGGAAACTTACATTTCAACAAGATGTAGCGCGCTCGAATGATGCACTTAGTGTTTTTGGATTTAAGCTTAGTTCACGAGAGGCGACATTTGGAGACTTTGGATTTGGTGCTTCCAATATGCCAGCACAAACAGATCCAACATATCTAACGACACCGCCAAATACATTGAACTATCCAGGATATAGAAACTTCTTTCAAAGTAAACTAAAATACGAACTGCCTCTCTTTACAGGCTTTGCAATTTCAAGCTATAAAGACATCATGAAAGAGATGTCTAAAATGAAAAAGCTTGAAAAAGATAAAATCGTCAATGAAAAGATATACCAACTAAGAAAAAGCTACTACGATGTAGCACTACTCGACACATCTATAGCCCACTTAAATATAGTAATGAATAATATTAATATTTTAGAGAACACTACAAAAACAATGATAGAAGTCGGGTATGCAAAAAAAGTTGACCTTTTAGAAGTACAAGCAAAAAAAGGAAATGTTACAAGACTTTTAGTACAAATGAAGGCAAATAAAGAACTACTTTTACAATACATCAGCTTTTTACTCAATAAAAAAGTAACTGAAATTAAGACACCTAAAACAGATGTTCCAATGCCTGTTTATACAGATGCCCAAATTTTAAAAACTAACTTAGACATTAAAAAAGCGACAACAGGTCTTGCAATAAGAAAATCAATGCAAGGCGCAGCAGAGGGTGCATTTTATCCCACTGTTGGTGCATTTGGAGAAGTTTCAACTGCAGACAATACTTTCTTAGGTAATGCAAGTGATCATAAAGCCTATACAATAGGTGCAAGACTTACATGGAACCTTTTTAATGGTGGAACTGATAACTCTAAACTAGAAAAAGCAAAACTAGATCGCCTCAAAATGAGTTCTCAAGTAGAGCTAGCAAAAGAAGGTATAGCACTTAAACTTGCAAAAATAAGAACAAAAATAAAAAGTATAAATGTTGAAATAGCTTCACTTGAAAAAGAGCTTGCACTGGCAAATGCAATTTATGAAAACTACGAATACAGATATAAAGAAAAACTTGTCTCTATGAGTGATGTCATTATCAAACAATCTCTTCAAATAGAGAAAATTTTACAACTACAACAAGCAAAAAACAAACGCACAGAAGCAGTTTTTGCTTTAGAAAAATTAGCAAACGGAGAAAACTAGAATGAAAAAACTACTAATACTACTGGCACTGAGTGCTTCACTTATCGCAGAGACACTAACTCTTTCTGGAACAGTTATTTCTGATAACAAAAAGATGATTACGAGTCGCTTTATGGGCTTTGTAACACGAGTAAACGTTTCAGAAGGTGATTCTGTTAAAAGAGGGCAACTTCTTTACAGTATTGATTCAAAAGAGATAGATGCAGCAAAATCACAAGTAGAACTTGCAATTTCTCAAGCGCAACTCTCTCTGCAAATGTATCAAAACCAATTTACAAATGTAAAATTGAATCTTGAGCGAAATAAAAGACTACTTGCTAAAGATATGGTTTCTAGATATGAAGTAGAGAATCTTGCACTTGCGGCTAAGAACCTTCGTGATTTAGTTGCAATTTCTCAGAAACAAGTTCAACAAGCAAAAGAGAGATTAAAAGAGGTAAAAAATCAATATAAATACCTAAATGTTACTGCTCCAAATAAGGGTGTTGTAATCAAAGTTAATGTTCGCGTAGGTGAGATGGCAATGCCAGGTATGCCAGCTGTTATTCTTTCTGACCTAAGTGATTTAAAGGTATTAGTTGAAGTTGCAGAAAGTGATTTGAATACAATTAAACCTGGTAAAAAAGTTATTATAAATATTCCATCGCAACATATCAAAGAGATTGGAAAAGTTACTGCAATTATTCCAAATTCAAATCCAATGACACATACATTTAAAGTAAAAATATCTTTTAAATCACACCATCATTCTGTGTATCCAGGTATGTATGCAACAGTATCTATAAACTAAGGAAAGTAAATATGAAACATCATAAAATTTATGAACCTGGTGACTCGGCAGGAAAACTAGCCAAGACCTTTCTACGAAATCCTTTAACAATCGTTTTAGGAATATTTTTATTGGTACTTGGATACCTCTCTCTTGAAATTATGCCTCGAGAAGAGAATCCTCAAATGGTTGTTAGTGGGTCAACTGTTATAGTTGCCCTACCTGGTGCAAGTGCAAAAGAGATAGAAAAGATTATTGTACAACCTTTGGAGAGAAAACTTAAAGAAATTAAAGGGGTTGAACATATTTATGGTACTGCTATGGATAATGTTGGTATAGTAAACGCAGCATTTTTTATTGGTCAAAAGAAAGAAGCTTCTAACCTAAAAGTTTATGACAAAATCATGCAAAATTCAGATATGTTTCCTAAGGGAGCTAGAAATCCTATTATCAAACCACTAGATATTGATATTGACATTCCTATCTTGAGTGTTGCGTTTTATTCTAATGGAATGCTAAATCAAACAGAACTTTATGACAAAGTAAAAAAGATTCAACAAAAAATAAATGCTCTTGACAATGTTGCCGTAACAGCCATAAAAGGTGGACATAAACATCAATTTAACATAGAAGTTGACCTCAATAAACTCTCTGGATACAACCTTTCTATGGGACAAATTATGCAAGCTGTTCAAGCACTGGCATATAATGTACCAGCAGTAAAGAATAGAACAAAAGATAATAAGATAGTTATGGTTGGGGTTGAAAATGCTATTGAAAGTGCAAAAGACGTTGGAAACATTATAGTAGCACAATATATGGGTTCTCCAATATATCTCAAACAAGTGGCAAAAATTAAAGACTCTTATGATATTCAAAACTTCAAATCAGCACTCATTGCAAAAAGAGAAGGCAAAAATAAATTTTCAAAATTTGACAAGCAAGTTACATTAACAGTATCAAAACTGCAAGGTACAAATGCAGTAAATATTGCCAATGAAGTCGAAAAAAATCTTGAACAATATAAAGATCTTTTAAAGAAAAATGGCATTAACTATGTCATTACTAGAAATGATGGAGTAAGAGCTGATGATGCCGTAAATGAACTTGTTATGCATCTTGTTCTCTCAATTGTAATTATCGCTATTTTACTTATTTTTGTACTTGGATGGAGAGAATCAATTATTGTTACTTTTACTGTTCCGGCTATTTTAGCAGTCACTCTTTTTATAGCATATTTAAGTGGGCAGACAATCAATAGAATTACGCTCTTTGCATTTTTACTTGCACTTGGACTACTAGTAGATGCAGCTATTATTGTTATCGAAAACATTCATAGACATTACCATTCTGTTGAATCAGCACATCTTAGTGATGATGAGCTTATGATTAAGGCAACAGATGAAATTGGTGCACCAACAAATATTGCTACTTTAGCAATCATTATGACAATGGTTCCTATGGCATTTGTTGGAGGAATGATGGGTCAATTTATGAAACCAATTCCGGAGAATGTACCTGTAGCACTTATTGCTTCACTTTTTATCGCCTATATTTTTACCCCTTACCTAGCAGTAAGAATACTCAAACGTCCCGACCTTACTAAAGGAGAACATTAATGTTTAAAAAATTTGAAAACCTTGTGCGTGAGGGCATACAGAGCAAGGCAAAAAGAAGACTTATTCTTTTTGGTACGCTTGTTGCCTTTATAGTATCTATCCTTATGATTGCTCCAACAGAAATAGTAAAAGTAAAAATGCTCCCTGGTAAAAACAACGATACATTCAACATTTATGTAACACTTGCTAATGGAGACTCTGTTGAGCAGACAAAAAAAGTTACTGAGTGTGTTAGCCGTTATGTAGTGCAAGAAAAAGAAGTTCTTAATACAGAAGTGTTTTTAGGGATGGGCTCACCACTTGATTTTGCTGGTCTTATTAAGGGAAGCCAATTTAAGAATTCTGAAAATGTAGCGGAGATTGTTTTAAATCTTACGAAAAAACATGAAAGAGAAGAACCTTCATATATGATGGTTCAAAGAATGCGTCCTGTTATTCAAAATGCATGTGAAAAGCTCTATCCAAATACACATATTTCATTTGTAGAACCACCAGCAGGTCCTCCAACTCTTTCAGCTATCGTTGCAGAAATTTATGGTGACAATGCACAAGGCATAAGAAAATTAGCAGGAAAAGTTGAAAAAGTTTTTAAATCTACAAAAGGTCTCGTAGATATTGATACTATGGAAGATGAGATATACTCTACTTTTGATTTAAAAATTAATACAACAAAAGCATCAAAATCTGGAATTTCTGTAAAACAGCTCAACAATATTATTTATCTTGCCTTTGAAGGTATGGATGTAGCTGTAAAAAATTCAGCTAAATATAACGAGCAGATTCCTCTCTTTTTAACATTATCACCAAAATCAAAAAGATTTACTAGAAAAGATTTGGACTCAGTTAGAGCAAAATTAACATCTCTAAAACTTATGAATAAAAGAGGTATGATGATTCCTGTTACAGAACTTGTAACAATTATTCCCACAAAATCTCATCCTAAAATAATGAGTAAAGATTTACATCAAATGACTAATGTTATGGCAGAAACGGATATGGTTTCGCAAGTCTATCCACTCATTCAAGCAAGAGATAAAATCTTAAAAACTTTTACTAATGAGTATGATATTACTAAAACAGGTCTTTTTGATTTATCACTAAAAGATAAAAAAACAGGTGATGTATATAAACTAAAATGGGATGGAGAGATGAAAGTAACTCTTGATACATTTAGAGATCTAGGAGGTGCATTTATTGCAGCATTAGTCCTTATCTTTTTACTTATGGTTATCTATTACAAAAGTTATACCATTAGTGGCATCATTCTACTTGGTTCATTCTTATCTATTATTGGTGTGATTTTTGGTCACTTCATCATGAATCTCTTTACTGCAGATACATTCTTTCTAACAGCCACATCAATGATTGGTTTTATTGCCCTTATTGGTATTAGTTCTCGTAATTCATTGTTGCTTATTGACTTCACAAAGGCACTTATGGATGAAAAAGGTATGAATAAAGCAGAAGCTATTGCTTACGCAAGTGCAACACGCGCAAAACCTATTTTCTTAACTGCAGTTGCAATTATGCTAGCTTCAACACTACTTGCTAGTGATGCTGTATTTGGTGGGCTAGGCGTTGCCTTAATTTTTGGAACCATTGTAGCTGTTATATCTTCACTAGTTGTTGTTCCTGTACTATTATATATGATAGATTTAGAAACTCACTTTCACTTTCATGAGAAAAAAGCTGTATCGGTAGAAGAGCCTGTTTAGGTCTCTTCTATCTAGATTTACAGATAGTATATTCTGTAAATTTAACTCCTAATACTTTTCCCCTCTCCTACTTTTTTCATCTACTCTTTTTACAAAAAACTAATATTACATCCACAAGAACTCACTACGTTTAGATAGATGATATAACACTGCGTTTAAGATAAATGGATAAGGAAAAAAGAGGTAAAAAGAGGAAAATACAGACCTTAAAAAAAGGTCTGTGTAAAAAAGTTTGGAAAGATTCTAGAAACGTGCGTAATTAACGCTGTTACAAGCCTCTAGTGCTGCTAATTCACTAAGAGCATTATCATTTACTGCATTATCAACAAGAATGACAGCAAGAGCTTCTTTGCTCTCATTTCTAGCTAATGAAAAATCTGCAATATTTACATTATGATTTGCAAGAATAGTTCCTACACTCCCAATTACACCTGGAACGTCACTATTTTTAAAGAGAATCATATCACCTTTAAGTGCTACTTCATTATCAAAGCCATCAATAGAAACAACACGTTGCAAGCCATCTTCTAAAATTGTAGCAGAAATAGATGTTGTACCCTCATTTGTAGTAAGTTTTATAGTAATAAGATTTTTATAAACCTCAGAATCTCCAAGATTTACGCTCTCTACTTCAATACCACTCTCTTTTGCAATAAAGTCCGCATTTACATAGTTAATTGATTCATTAGAGTGACTCATAGCACCAACAGTTACAAATGTTGCAAGAGAATCAACATACTTTCCTATTTCGCCCTGCCCTTTCACTTTAATAGAAACAATTTTAGACTTGTTTATTTGAGATTCTAAAAATCCTATTTTTTGTCCCATTTCTAAAAATGGTTTTACAAATGCAGGTATTTTAGACTCATCAATTGGTAAATTCATTGCGTTTGGATATGCAATTCCTTTTGCAGCAGCAATTGCATTTCCTGCTGCTTGTGTACCAATGTTGTATTGAGATTCATAAGTATTCGCTCCAAGGTGAGGAGAGACAACAATGTTATCTAAATCAAGAAGTTTGTTATTAATAGCAGGCTCTTTTCCAAAAACATCAATTCCAGCAAAACGAATTTTTCCAGATTTTAGACCATCATAAAGTGCGTCTTCATTATACAAATCACCTCTTGCACAGTTTACTAAAACAACACCATCTTTCATTTTAGCAATCTCTTCTTTATCTATAATTCCAATTGTCTCTTTATTTTTAGGAGTATGAATTGTAATTACATCACATGCTAAAATATCATCGAAATTTTTTGTATATGTCATATCAAGATCAGTAACTTTTGAAGGATTAATATATGGGTCAAACGCAACAATATCCATTTCAAATGCTTTTGCACGTTTTGCAACACGAGAACCGATATTACCAAATCCAATAATACCAAGTTTTTTGCCCTTGAGCTCATAACCATACCACTTCTCACGCTTCCAAATTCTTTGATTTTTTAAATGATCATGAGAGTATGGAAACATACGCATACATGAAAGCATATGTGTCATAGTAAGCTCAACTGCAGCAATTGTGTTTGCAGTAGGTACATTCATAACAATAATACCTTTTTTAGAACACTCAGGAATATTTACATTATCTACACCAACACCTGCACGAACAATAGCTTTCATATTTGTTGCATGTTCTATAAAAAAGTCATCAACATCTGTTGAACTTCTTGTAATTGCCACATCAGCAGTTGGAATAATTTTTTCAACTAACTCTTTTTTATCTACATCTGCTGCCATAACAAAGTTAATGTTTTCATCATTTTCAAGCATATCTAAACCTGCTTGATGTATATGGTCACAAACTACTACAGTATATTTTTGCATTTAATAATCCTCTTTATAGTGCTCTATTCGAGCATTTATTTTGTAATCTTTTAGTACTTTTACTAAATCATTTAATTTATTAACATTTTGCGAATAAATAAGTAAATATACACCTAGTTTATCTTTTTTTAAAAAATATTTCAACTTATATCGTGCCAGTTCTTCTTTTAAACAAAACAGTTGGTACGGATCTTGAATATTTGCAGATAGTTTATAGGTAATAGTTTTAGTTATTTTTTCATCTAAATCCATTTTAAGATAGATTTCGTTTACAGGATAAGAATAACCCAATTTTTTAGTTTTAGAAAAATGGTTTAGCCAACTTTTTTCTATTTTTGCTTGTTTTACTTTGTCTTGAAATCCAAGAGGCTCATTATCTGAAAGAACCGTTTGCGAGTTGATTGAAATCAAAAAGTAAGTTAGAAAAATGGCGACACCTATTGCAACAATAGGAGCAAGCCATTTTATCAACTTTTGCATTAAAATAAATTACTTATTTATTCAATTTATCTTTAATTAAATCACCTAAAGAGTGTGATTCGTTATCATTTATTTCTTCAAGCATCGCTTGATTTTTAATGTAGTCCAATTTTTTAACAGATAAACGGATACGGTCACGGCGAGTGTCAATGTTTGCAATTGCAGCTTCTATCTCTTGACCTATTTCTAATTCTTCTTTATTTAATGGAGTTAAATCTTCATCACGGATCAGCGCATCAACACCATCTTCAAGTGAAACAAATACACCAAAATCTTTAATATCACGAATAGTTCCAGTTACTACATCATTTACTTTATGAGTAGTAGCAAATTTATCTATTGGTGATTCAAGTAAAGTTTTGCGGTTCAATGAGATTTTTTGATCTTCTGCATTGATTTTAGCAATTTTAACTTCAACTTCCTCTCCAGATTTTAATACTTCTCTTGCCTTTGTATTTTTATCCCAAGAGATATCTTGATTATGTAAAAGACCTTCAACACCATCAATACGAACAAAAGCACCAAAATCAGTTAAAGAAGTAACAGTACCAGTTACAACATCACCTTCTCTATAGTTTTTCAAGAACTCATCAAATGGTTTTGGAAGTAATCTTTTTAAAGATACGCGAAGTTTATGAGTTTTTGAGTTAATTTCAATAACTTCAACATCAATCTCTTGACCTACTTCTAAGTAATCTCCTGGATTTTTTACATTTTTATTCCAAGTAATTTCAGAAATATGTAAGAAACCTTCAATATCATTTCCAAGATCAACAAATGCACCATACGCTTCTACATTAGAGACAGTTACGGTAATTGTATCTCCTTCATCAAGTTCTGATTCAACTTCAGCCCATGGGTCTGGTTGTACAGCTTTAATAGAAAGAGATAAGTGACGTTTATCTTTATCATAAGAGATAGCTTTTACAGTTACTACATCACCTTCATTATAAAGTTTAGACGGATTAACCGGCCCTTTATAAGAGATTTCATTATAGTGAACAAGACCATCAACACCACCAACATCTACAAACATTCCGTAGCTAGTGATTTTTTTGATAACACCTTCAACAATAACATCTTCTGCCATAAGTTGATCGATGATCTCTTTTTTCTTTTTACGTTCTTCGTTAAAAAGTTTACGACGAGAAAGAATAATTGAGTTTTCTTCTGGATCAATTTTAATAACTTGTGCTTTGATTTTACGACCAACTACATCGTCTGTATCTTTAAACGCAGCTAATGAACGAGGCATGAAAAATGAAACTGTATCAGCTTCTACTACATAACCACCACGATTTTTCTTAGTAATAATACCTTCAACCACTAAATCTTCAAAATCATCTTTGTTTGCATCAATAAACTCAATAGTTTTTTCTTGCTCTAAAACTTTTTTGTGCGAAATTTTAGGACGCTCATTGTAGTATCCCATAACTAGCACTTTGATTTTATCACCAGTAGTAAACTTAAGTTCACCATTTTCATCACGGATTTCATCAAGGCTTAAAATACCTTCAAGTTTATCACCTACACCTACCAATGCTCTATTGTCATCAGCTTGTATCTCTACTATCTCACCTTCTACTGTGCGACTTTTTTCCTGTTGTTTTTCACTTGCAGCAAACATCTCTGCAAAATTTTCTTCTTCTTCAAATGATTCGTTATCGAACGCCATTACCTATCCTCTGTTACATAAAAATTGTCGTGATTATATCTAATATTTAATTATATTGGTATTAAATTGAAAGAGAAATATGAAAAAAAGCTGAAAAAGGGGAATAGTATTGTGTGAGAGAACTACACAATACTATTTTTTATACTATTTATAACGTTTTGAATAATCCAATCAGGAGTAGAAGCACCGGCACTTATACCACAAAGTGTTTTATTTTTAAACCATTCACTCTCTATCTCCGTCTCATCTTCAATATGATAACTCTCACTACAGTTCTCTTTTGAAATGCTAAAAAGCTGTTTGGTATTTGATGAGTTTTTTCCACCAATAACAATCATAACGTCTGCTTTTTTGGCAAGCTTACGAATGGCTTCTTGATTTTCAAAAGTTGCATTACATATAGTATTAAATATTCTCACCTCTTTATGTCTAGGAATAAGATAATTTGCTATAGACATATAATCTTCTACTTTTCGTGTTGTTTGTGCGATGAGCGCCACACGTTCATGAAGTTTAATATCTTTTACATCATCAACAGAACTAACAACAATTGCACCGTGCGTTGCATAAGATTTTACTCCCTTAATCTCTGGATGTTTTTCATCTCCAAAAATTACTACACTGTAGCCTTTTTCACTCATCTCCTGAGCAATCTCTTGTGGTTTTGTCACAAAAGGACAAGTTGCATCAACTACATCTACGCCGCTGCTTTTAAGAGCTGCCAACTCCTCTTTAACTATTCCATGTGTACGCACGATGGCTTTATCACCAGACTTAAAGGTAGTGAAATCTTCTACAAGTCCAACTTTAAAATCTTTATCAAGTCTCTGTATCTCTTTAGAGTTATGAATAAGTGGTCCATAAGTCGCTGCGTTTGTATTCTCTTCTGCTATTTTAATAGCACGCTTCACACCAAAACAAAATCCATAA
>Ga0256829_1002686_pt1 | contig 12996 bp, 13 predicted proteins | sample 131447metaG_FD_185979 | JGI IMG/M metagenome (GOLD analysis project Ga0256829, IMG submission 185979) | Hydrothermal vent microbial communities from Lau Basin, Pacific Ocean - 131-447 | ecosystem: Environmental > Aquatic > Marine > Hydrothermal vents | place: Pacific Ocean: Lau Basin | collected... | reverse complement strand
TTTTTCAACATTTCTTTTTCATCATCCGACCAACGCGACAATGAAAAACGATCCAAATCAACACCTCCCAGTGAACCATTTCCAATCACAGAAATAGATTGTTCCGATACAATCCCCTCTAAAATAAGAAATTCTCTCTGACTAAAGCTATCAGCATAACAATGCGTCATGAACCGAGCAATACACTGATCCGATAAGCGCATGACACGCCTCATCAAACCTTTGCGCGTCACCCAAGCTTGCCCTGTAAAAGTATGAAAGCGTAAAGGTACTCTAGCGAAAAAAGCTGATATCGAACACAGTAAACCTGCTTTAGGGGTGAATGAATGCATAATATCAAACGATTCTTGTTTAAAGATTCGATATAATATCCATAGTGCTTTCAAATCCTTCCAAGACTCAAGTTTACGAGGAATTTCCACTTCAAGCACACGAATCCCATCATTTTTAGGAAACTGATCCAACTCTTCGCCCGACGATGTAATAATAATTACCTGCATACCCAGAGAAGCGAAAAAATTTATCTGTGAAGATAGTTGAGAGACCATGAAATAGGGTACTGTCGAAACCAATGCGATTTTTTTATTTTTTAAAAACATATCACTCATGATGTGCCTTGTATCCATGTACAAGGCTCTTTAAACCATTCTTCAAACCAACCTTATAGTGATACCCCAATGTTTGTTGTATCAACTCAGTGGAATACACAGATCTGCTTGTTAGAGCCTGAAGCCGTGTACGCGTTAAAGGGAATTGAGGAATCCATGAACATAATAAAATAACAATGCGTACCAACCCTTTAGGCAACCTTAAAACAGGTTTACACACGGATAGTTCGGAAGCTATGATTTTCACAAAGTCTTCTATCATACAATGATCGGAAAGGTTAAATATTTCCCCAATGGCATTTTTATGACATCCACAAAGACAGAGCGCCTCCACAACATCGTCCACATGAACATAATTGGCAGTAGCTCCTTTGGTTCCAACAAAAAAGAACAAGCCTTTTTCAATCATGTTCACCATATGAAATAATGACTGATTTGTCATATCAGCACCAAAAACATTTGATGGGCGCAAAATAGAATGTGTAAACCATCCTTTACTCGCCGCAAGAGACACTAATTCATCAGATTTTGCTTTGGTTATCTCGTACTCCCCAACAGGGGCTATAGGGCTTGATTCTGTCACCACACCATTAAAAACAGGTCCATACACCCCTACACTACTCAACTGCACCCAATGTCGAATATTACCTACGGCCACATCAATCAAGTTCGCTGTCCCATCAACATGCAACCTTCTCATAGAAGTTTCATTAGTGAGTTGCCCAGCACAATGATAAAGAACATCTACACCATCAAGAAAACCCAATAAGCTTTCCTTTTCCATCAAATCTCCTTGATGATAAAACACCCCTTCTACTGGCTTTAAAGGCTGGTATCGCGATAAAACACGAACTTTTACTTCAGATGCTAACAGCCTATCTATAAGATGCCTGCCAATAAAACCAGTCCCCCCTGTAACAGCAACAATCATTTAACCCTCATTACGAGAAATAATTTTTCTCAATATACCACACCAAAAATAACGCATCCAGTCACCCAAATAATGACCCCGAAAATGCTTTAACGACAACAAACATGTCATCAACTGATCTCGAAAAAGCTTATAACTATAATGCCCCGTCACATTGCCATCATGCCTTCGATACTGAGCATATACCCCCTCAATATAACCATACACACCATCTATCGATACAATATCGATCCACATTTTCCAGTCAGATATCACAGGTAATTGGGGGTTAAATCCATATTCAGGAATACGGCTAGAGCGTATCATGACTGAAGTTGCCGCAAAGGGCGGCCCATAACGAATAATACCACCAGCTCCAATCCCAGATGACATTGGAATCATATCTGATGATTTTATATTTAGGTTCAAACCTCTGAAGTCTACCCATTCAACATCATGACCACATAGTACCCTATCGCGATCATCATCAAGCCAAGCTACTTGTTTTTTTATTTTATCAGGAAGCATGACATCATCACCCCCCATCATCGCGATATATTTACCCTGACACACAGCTAGTCCCCGATTACTATTTCCTGTAATTCCAAGGTTTATATCTCCTAACATAGACACCAGTCTGTTTGAATATTTCTTTTTTAAATCCGCAATCACATCACGAGTTGCATCTGATGAAGCGTCATCAGCCACAACCACCTCTAGATTTTCATAATCTTGTTCTAAGGCACTTAATAACGCCTGTCGTATAAAATTTTCCTGATTAAAACAAATAACCAATATGGAAACCAATGGCTTAGGCACTACGACTCATCCCCTTAAAATGCAAGAGTGTTTTATATAACCAAGGCATTCGAAATTGCAAAAACATACCAATAAGACGCTTTACCCATAACTTTCGATGTTCTGATATTCGTCTATGCCATAACTCACAAATCAATGTGCTTATCGAAACCATATATGAGCACTTTAAAATTCTTAATTGCACTCGACGTATTTCTTCATGAACAGTCAGCCACTTTCCTGCCCACTTCACCTCTTCCTTGCTTAAATAATCAGATGATGCAGCAGTTGCGATATCTTTGCGCCAGTTCTGATACAATGTTTGATCAAATCGAATGATTTTTTCGCCAGTTTTTAGTAAGTCCTGAGCTGATGCATTTTTCATCTGTGCCCAAAATGACACATTACCACCATGATCCCTGTATTTCACAAGTGGCTCATCAATATATGCTACTTTGCCCAATAATGCACAACGAAAAGGAATAGAAGCATCCTCACCAAGAATATTTAACGGCAGCGACCCAAAAATATCAAATATTTTTCTATCCCACGCAAATGTACAACCCCAAGCACCATGACTACCTGCTACAACCATTTCCTGCCATGTTGCCAAGTGCTTATAACCTTGGTGCATAAAAAGACCTTTTATATTTCCTTGTGAATCGATACTTTCGGCATTGGAGAATACGCCTATAGCTCCATCTTGCCATTCACCCACCAACTTCTCCACTCTCGTAGGCATTGAAATATCATCCCCTGAAGAAATGACAATAAAGTCCCCATGCGACAACCCTACAATTGTGTTTACATGGACATTAATACCCTGATTTATTGCATTATAATTCACCTGAACTGAAGTCTTCGAATTATCTTTCAAACTGTTTTGAATCACATCAAAAGTTTTATCAGAGGAACAGTCATCTGAAATAATAACTTCCATATCCTTAAATGACTGTGCTAAAGAAGCATTAACTGCATGTTGAATAAATTGCTCCTGATTATAAGAAATAACACAATAGGAAACCAAAGCTCTTTCCACACAGTCATTCATATTGAGATGCATTCCTGAGTCCTATAATTAAATTCGATGAAACTTAGCCAAAATATTAAAATCATAAACACACGATTAAAAACCACACTTAGATTTCAACCAAACAAAGGTCTTATAAAGATGGATATCTTCAAGATATAAAGTAAAAATTTGTTTAAAGTTCATCTGATGCATAGTTGCAAATATAGTTAAGAGATCATCCCTAACAACCACAGAAGGCTGAACATCAATTCCCCTTTTCCCCATTGCAACATCAAATTTATCTGTCGATATCGTCCAATGCTCTCCAGAACCATCCAACCCTTTATTTTGAATCATCGAATAACGAGGATGTAAAATGAATTTTTTCAATTGAAACATCGTGTAATCTGCTCTGATATCCAACGCTTCAACCATACCATTAGCAATATGCCTCAATTGCGGTATCACATCCTCTCCAGCTTTCTTATATTGATAAGACAGATATGGATTCAAACGAATCTTCCAATAATCCTTCATCGTGATACTCATATAGATTTCATCAAACTCTTTCTTCCAAATTGCAAATGACCAAAAAAAAGACCGTTTACCCAGTGCTATTTCATACTCATAATCATCTGGGTATTTAACAGGTGGAGCATACCCTGTTATCGCTAGAACTCGATCATCATTCTCATACATTCGAAGAGCATCATTCATATAATTCAAAAAGAAAGGTGCCGTTACCACATCCTCTTCAATAAAAATAATCTTTCCATACTTCTCCAGAAGCATCCGTATGCCGCCACGATTATTCGCTACTCGATTATTGTCTTTTCGTTCAAAAATATAAACCTTCTTAAATCCATCAATAGTATGAATATAATCACGAACTTCTTGAACTTTCTCTTCATCCCCCAGTTTGGGCGCATCCGAGAATATATAAAGTTCACTTTCCTCTGCCCGTATGTTTTTCTGTAGTGCTGCTACCGTCTGTTTTAAGTGCCCCAGCCTACTATAAGTGGAAAGTGCAATGGGAGCTAAATCATACTGCATTTTTATCAATCGCATAGAGCATAATTTCATGACCTACAATTGTATAATAATCCAGATAAAATTTATAGTCTGAGTTTAACGAACGAATAAATTCAGGGATAACAATCATATCATCTGACTTATGATAAACAGAAATCGCCAGTTTAGGTCTAAACTTTCGAATAGTTTCTGAAGCTCCTTGCAATGCAGGCATTTCAGCACCTTCAATATCCATCTTTATAAAATCAACTGATTCCAGTCCTTGTTCTTTTACTAAATCATCAATCGAAAGCGTTCTTGTATTCCCTTTGAATTTTCCAGCCTCTGCAACCTGACTAGCTGGTCCTCTGTCATCATAACTCAATGGTATATTTGATTCACTCCAAAGCGGACTGGTTACAATATGTATTTCCTCTTTTAAAAGTGGATTTAACGAAATATTTTTCTCAAACACACTTAAGTTAGATGGAATAAATTCAAATGAGTATACAGCTTTCGCTCCACGCGAAGAAAAATACAGAGCAGTATCCCCCCAACATGCACCAGCATCAATCACAACATCACCCTTCTTAACACATACTAAATCATTGTAATTATATTGTTGTAAAATAAAATCCACATACACACCATTCGCAGCAAAAAAAAGTTTTAAATCATATCCGCAATCTTTCAAGTCAAATAATGATAGGTTACAACGAAAGTTTTTAACCTCAACGAACTCTGAACGCTTATACTTTTCTACTTCTTTACGCCCTTTCCAGTAAGCCTCATTATTCAAAGATAACTTCACCCTCGTTGCACCAAAAGTTCGAAAAACAAGTAGCTCAATCAAGCGATCTTGGCTGTCTTCATCTGACAATGACAAAAACAAGGGTTCAAACTCTTCCATTTGTTTCAAATAATAATTGTTCTTTGAACAAAAGAGCATGCTTGCATCACTCTTTCTACCACTCATTTTAAGTAATAACTGCAAACATTTTGTAGCAACCATTTGCATCTTGTCCAATTTTGAAGGGCTTACCAATACTATATCATAGTTATCATCGTAATAATTCATCAATGCTGCTCGCATTGCCTGCATCATTTTTGCATCATATAAATTATTCATACACTTACTCTCCGAAATAAAACTTTATAAATATCTAAGACTGTTTCTTTCTGAAAAAACCAAGAAGATATCGCATAACTAATGCCTGATATTAAAACAATCAGCATCAATGTAATTATTTCAGAAGAATCTATCACATTTGTATATTGAACAACTTTAATAACCCCAAACATGGCAAAAGCACAAAGAAAAGGGGGCATTATATTCAATAAAAAATCATACACACTAAACCCTATCGTTCTACCTACAATTACATAAACAGGCAAAAAATTAACCACCTTAGCTAAAAGAAGTCCCCATAACAGACCACTCAAGCCAAATTGAATCCCAACTATCATTGCAATAATAAGATTTGAGCGCAATATAATCGTTAACCAAAACAATGCTTTGGTTTTACCTTGTGATAAAAACAAAGGGTTGTTCATTCCGCCAATAGAATCCAACAAGAAAATAAAGCACATGAATGCCAAAATATCTGCCATAGGCAACCATTGCTCACCCAATACAATTACAACAAACAAATCAGAGGTTGCCGATAAAGTTAATAACAAGGGAAAGGTAAAAAAAGCAATCATGCGTACTGCCTTAAAATGAATGATTCTTATTTTTAGTTTATCATTTTTATATGTGGCATAGGAGGCAAAGAAAACTCTGGAAAAAACTTGACTCACCAACATTCCTGGAAGGTTTGCCAACTGATATGCATATTTGTATGTGCCCAATACTGCTGACCCTAATAATTTACCCACCAACGCACTATCCACATTCGTGATAAAATAATTAGCTATCCCTGTACCCATCAGGTAACCACTATAGTTCCATAACTCGCGCAGTTTTATTTTACTAAATTGCCATCTTGGATACCAATCAAGAAAGTAAAACAGCAAGCAAACCTTTACCGATGCGCTCACAATCAAATTCACCACCAGAGCCCAAACTCCAAATCCTTGATATGCCATCACTACTGCTATCAACATACCACAAAACAATGACAACAACTCAATCATGGCAACTCTTTTGAAATTCTGATGCTTTTGAAAAATCGCCATAGGTACAATCGCTAGTGCATTCAGTGGCAACAATACTCCAACGACGATAATAATGATTTGTAAATCAGGCTGTTGAAAATAGAGGGCAATCCAAGGGGAGGCAAGGTGAAGAAAGGCATAGCAAAGAAGAGATAAGCAAACATTGAACCAAAAGGCTGTTGAGTAATGCCCCTCTGTCGCCTCCTGATTATGAATAAGTGCAGCCCCCATGCCCATCTCAATAAATATGGAGGCAAACGATGTAAAAATCGCCACTAGCGCCATCAGTCCAAATTCATGTGGGGATAACAAACGAGCCAAAAAAATAAAACCAAGCAAGCTTATAGCTTGCGTACCAATACTTCCAATAGCACTAAACCCGACACTTTGTTTTAAAGTTTCTTTTTCTTTAGAAGGTGGAGTCATACATTTTCTTAGCAAGTTCCAACTCTTCTTTACTTAAATTCAGTTTATCACGCGATTTAAATTGCATCTCTCCGTAATATTTCGATTCTAAAATCTCACCTTGTTTCTTAATTCGCTGTAATAAATCCTGAAAATAGTTTTCTGGCGATGTACAAAAATCTTCATATTGAACCACCAGCTTTCTATCCTCACTTACACCCTCAAGCCCCTTCTCCACAGCCCTATTAATACACGCCACCTGCCCAGATGCCTGCTCGACTGAACTAAGTTTCATCAATTCTTCTTTTTCAGGAATATCAAAAGAATACCATGCTTCTCGATTACCCAGTTGACGCTCTCTAGCTCCCAGAACAGACTGTATATTCATCAACGGGTCACGCTTGATTTGAACAAAAACAACCTTATCTAAAACAGAGTTAAGAAAAGGAATATTATAATTAAAAAGCATCCCTTTTGAGGCAAATGGTTTTTGAAACACATCCATCATACCAATCAATTCGGCTTTCATGGTCTGCACATCCATGCTTTGTTGCAATTCACTATCTGTCCAAACATCGCGTGACGAATCGGAAAGAAATCTCCGCCAGAAATACCAAAACTCGTTTGGAGCTAATACGCCTTTGGTCTTACCATTTTCAGACTTGTATTCAGCCTGTTGTGCAAACTCACCCAACTCATCACGAAAATTAAAGCGTGGATCAGTCAACAACAACTGAATCTTTGCTCCAAGAATCGGAGCTTGATAAAAACGCGACAACAGATTGGTTGGATAAGCCACAATTCCAGTATTGACCAACCATTGCAAGAACAATGTGGTTCCGCTACGCATTGGTCCCATTATCAATATAATAGGCCTCGCCATTGGCACTTTAGTATCAGGTAGCACCTGTTCTTCAGCTACACTCAAATCAGTATTGAGGCTTGTTAGCATCTCTTCGAGATGAACATTACGAGCAAAACTTTTTTCTCTGCCTAAAACGCTTCTATTTCCCAAATTACTCACCTAACCCCTCTACCACAAGTTCAGATATCCGCATCATTTCTTGAAGCCCATACCGATGATCGATGGGAAGTGGCAAAAGATTATGAATCATTTTATCTGCCCATTCATGATCAACACGATCTATTGCATCATGCCAATATGTTGGAACAAAAACTCTATGTTTAATAAGATATTCTTTTAATCTATTATCAGTGGTCATAAAAGGATAACACAGCGGTGAAAGGTTTGGACTAACACTAACATCGAAACAATTATATTTTCTAAGGGACTCTTCCAAAAAAATGAAATTTTCATACCTTCTTTTTTTCGCCTTCTCAAAATCTATAGATTGCAACAGTCTTTCCGTTAGCCTTGACATTTTCCTTGGATTGCAATTTGACAAGCTCGATTCCGCATGTTGATAATCAATATAGCCATCCTCGGGTTCCATACACAAACGCTTTAACAAATGGGTCATTCTTTCTACAGAACAATCATCTTGTTGGGATGGTAATTTAATCGGAAGTTTAGTTTCCAACATACCACCATCAGGAACACCAAAAAATTTCCTCGGAGAATATATAGTAGCTAGAGCCTTCGTCCATTTTTTGCTAAAAAATGCTTGCGAAAAATCCAATATCACCCGTTCGGGTGGTATTGAACGAAATAATTTCTCTATATGGTGGTCAGATAAACCAAAGTAGTTCACATAGAGAATATATTCACCCTCTTTCAACGAAACATCACTTTTTATTGCTAAGTCTAAGTCCAGATTATACCAAGCGTACTTAATTCCTTCATGCTGTAAGGGTTCAATAATAGCATCACAAGTATACTTAGGAACCCAAACCAACTTGGGTTTAATATGCTGAAGTAAAGCCTGAAAGGCGGCACGAGCTGATTGGAAACGATAACTATGATCATGATATAATGTTCCATACTGTGACAACATAAGCTCATGATAGCCTCCAATCGCAGCATCATGACACAAGAGAACACGCCCCAAGAAGAATCTTGCACTGCTCTTGATTGTTGAACATCATCACATCAATGATTGATAAATTAGGTACAAATTCTTGTCCAAGCTGTTTGTATTCAACTGGCTTTGGTTCAATAAATGACAGTTTAAGTCCATTTTGTTCAAACACTGCGCTGTCATAAAGGCACTTACCGCCAGGCACATTGATATAATGCTTTGCATTCAACTCTTCGCAAATCGCCAAAACTTTCTCAGACCCTCTCAATGTAACATCTTTTTCCAGCTCTGACGATAGATACCATATCGGTCGAAGATTCAAATAAGCGCATATCTTTCGCAGTCCGAAATCAATAAACTTCGATAAATTCTTTTCATTATTAGAAAGAATTTCCTCAATCACAGGAAAAACATGTGCAAATTGAGAAGCCTTTGCATAACTCTGTTGAATACTTTTTAACAACTTAATTTTATTATCTCCAACCATGACCTGATTAATCAAGACATTAGGGCTTGCCCCCTGTAGCTGGAGTGTTATTCGGTTTGCTTTACCCTGTGATAGAATAAAATTCCGATTGATCCAACCACCCTTGATAAAATTCACATCATCATAAAGCACAAAAGTATCAACGGCATGAATCAGTTGAAAGTAACCAATATAAGGAAATAAATAAGGTTGCATAATTGCTAGGCGCACATTTATTCTCCTGATACTTTCAAAATTATTTTTGCAATATGTTCAACTTCCTTTGTTTTTAAACTCACAAATAAAGGCAAGCAAAGAATCCTACTGGCAAGATCACGGGAAGATCGAATATCTTGATCATTGACAAGAAAACTCAGCGTATCCAACGAAGGATAAAAATAGCGGCGCGGGAAGATATTCTCGGCATTCAACGCTTGCTGAACCTCTTTGGTTATTCCTTCATTCTTAAAAACCACAGGGTAATAACCATGATTATGCACTACATCTTTTGCCCATTGCTGACAAACAATACAATCCGACAACCATGAATCATACAATGCTACAAGCTCCCCTCGCCGTGCAATGGCTGCATCCATATCATCAAGAAGACATAAGCCCATTGCTGCCTGAAACTCATTCATTTTTGCATTAATACCGAGACACTCAATGGTATCTTGTCCTGTAATACCAAAATTTATCATCTTACGCACTTTTTCACATAACGCATCGTCACTGATGATTAACGCACCGCCTTCTATGGTATGAAAAAGCTTGGTTGCATGAAAACTGAGAATACTGATGTCACCCCAATTAAGGACACTCTCACCTTTATATTTTACAGCAAATGCATGTGCTGCATCATAAATCACCTTTAGGTTGTGTTTTCTTGCTAAATCATCGATTGCAACAACATCACACGGGTTCCCAAACACATGAACAGGCACGATAGCAGTCGTTTTATCTGTAATTTTCTGCTCAATTTTATCAGCATCAATATTAAAGCTATTGGGATCAATATCAGAAAATTGCACATCCAACCCCTCCCACTTCGCAGAACTAGCTGTGGCAATAAATGTAAATGGCGAGGTAATTATCTCCCCTTGCAGCTCCAAAGCCTTGTATGCCACTTGTAATGCTAATGTTCCATTACTTACTAAAACTACATTACGCACACCAAGGTATACTTCAAGGTGCTGCTCTAATTCACGCACGCATTCACCTCGATTGGTCAACCAGCTAGAGTCGAGAATTTGATCTACATAGGCATGAAACTGCTCACGGTTGGGAAGTAACGATTTGGTGACATTGATTCTAGCGTTCATGCTTGGCTCCATCCATTGATAGAGTCAATAACACAATGAACCTGATGCATACATAGAGTGGAGCTCATTGGGACACTTAACACTTCCCTATGAATCAGCTCTGTGACTGGATAAGGCTTCTCATTACACTCTTGATAAGCACCTTGTTGATGTGGCGGAATAGGGTAGTGAATCAATGTCTGTATGCCTTGCTCATTTAAATACGCTTGTAACTTATCCCTATTCTTGCAGCGCACAACAAACAGATGCCAAACATGCGCATTAAAATCAATAACATGTGGAAGAAGAATACCGGAGTTCCTAATATTTTCTAAATACTCGTTCGCCACTTTCCTACGCTGTTCAATTTCAGCATCCAAGCCTCGCAATTTCACACGCAGCAACGCTGCCTGTACCTCATCCAAACGGCTATTGATGCCCTTATAAAGATTCTCATATTTCTTATGGCTGCCATAGTTGCCCAAAGCACGAATGGTTTGCGCAAGTTCTTCGTTGCTTGTTGTTACAGCTCCACCATCACCCAAGGCACCGAGGTTCTTACCTGGATAAAAGCTAAAACCTGAAGCATCACCCCACGCACCTGCCTTCACCCCATGTAAGCTTGCGCCATGCGCTTGTGCGGAATCTTCAATGAGTAATAAATCATATTCTTCAGCTATAGCTTTCAGAGCAGGCATATCTGCCAACTGTCCATAGAGATGCACCGCAAGAATGGCTTTTGTTCGTGGTGTTACAGCTGCTTCAGTCAGCTTGGGATCAAGATTATAAGTTGCCAAATCAGGCTCAACCAACACGGGCTTCAAGCGATTATCAGTAATCGCCAGAATCGAAGCAATATAGGTATTAGCAGGCACAATCACTTCATCGCCTTCCTGCAACACGCCCATTTCCATATACGCCCTAAAAATAAGGATCAGCGCATCCAAACCATTAGCAACACCAATGCAATGCTCAACACCACAATAGTCGGCAAACTCTTGCTCAAATGCTTTGACTTCCGAGCCTTGAATATACCAACCGCTATTTACAACCGAATCAAATGCCTGCTCCAATCCATTAAAATACGGCGCATTAACTGCTTTTAAATCAAGAAAAGGAATGTTTTTTGAAGGTTGCTGAGCATCGCAGCCTAAAACATCAGCAATGGATAATGTTTCTAAAGAATTCTTGAGAAACGCTTTATCTCTTGTAATAATTTTCGCGCCAACCAATTTCGCAGAAAGTTCTATAAGGTAATCTTCACTATCAGCTTGAAACAATGCATCATCTTCATTGATGTAAGAAGGTACCTTGACCATCGTACACAACTTATAGAATTGATGTAAAAGGCTTTTAACATCACCTCTACTAATATCAAAGCCACGATCTTTTTTCTCTCGATATAACACATACTCAAGATTCGTAAGCTGAGAAACGCTTAAAAACAAGTCTATATCGTTTATTTTTATATACTTGAATAGTTGAAAAGATTCAGGATGTTCATCAAAGCGAGGAATCAACCAGTCTAGGATAATTTGATTATCCAACACATATTTATTCATATTTGTGCTTACGCTCCTCAAACCATATATCCCTGCCTGTTTGGTTAGATGGCACATAGGTAAAATCTTCTGGCATACCTTTTAATACAGCTTCAACTAAATCATCCCCACCCAAAAGGTCTTTTAGCTCCATCATCTTTGCATAAGTAGCACTTTTTTCATTCACTGCTTCCGATTCTTGTTCATGCACCAAAGCAATCACCTCAATATGATCTCTCAATGATTTCTGATACTCAACGGGAATTTCAATCACACCATCATGAACATCGGCTTCAAATTTTATAGCTAACACGCAACAACTCCTTACCCAATATCCAATCTATGAAGGTCATGAGATTCAGTCCGCGCACCAAACCTTTCTTTTTGCGCACAAATACCGAATGTTTCTCTAAACTGTTTCTGAATATCAGTGATTTCATGCTTAAATGGCACCTCTCTTGACTGTTTTTCCGCATACCGTTCCATCAAAGCCACTCCTCGCAATCCCTTGCATCCCATTTCATGACACTGCTCTTCGGACAAATCGACATTCAAAGCAATCACATTACTTCCAACAGTGTCTAACTCAGGCAAATCACGGATAAACCAACCATCTTTATACTTTATTGCATGTGCCTGCATTGTTTCTCCGTTTTTTCATGATTATTCTTCAGTTGCAAAGGGGTGCATTCAGTTAATGTGACAAGAATCAAAGATTCCAAAAAAGCAGTTGGTGTCGTATTGATTGGAAATGACAATAACAAACCAACACGACACCTCCAGCATTCTGAATGCAATTCTTAAACAA
>Ga0256829_1002685_pt1 | contig 12998 bp, 13 predicted proteins | sample 131447metaG_FD_185979 | JGI IMG/M metagenome (GOLD analysis project Ga0256829, IMG submission 185979) | Hydrothermal vent microbial communities from Lau Basin, Pacific Ocean - 131-447 | ecosystem: Environmental > Aquatic > Marine > Hydrothermal vents | place: Pacific Ocean: Lau Basin | collected... | reverse complement strand
TGGCTATTATGAGTGATTTAAGTACTAACTTGTGATCTTTAACTTATCACTGTTTATGACTAATTTGTAAATACACGATTTGGATTATAGGGTGTATTGTATTTAAAAATAGAGTATATAATAGTTGCTAGTTTTCTAGAAACTGCAACAAGTCCCTCTTTTTTAGACTTACCTTGACTTCGTTTAGTATCATAAAGTTGCTTCATCTGTTTATTATGTATTAAACAGCTAGTAGCACTCATATATAGTGCATGCTTTACAAGTGAAGAACCTCTTTTAGAGAGATGACCTATACTCTTAGAATTACCAGAACTATTTTCTGTAGGAAAAAGTCCAAGATAGCCTATAAACTTAGGTATTGAAGGGAATCTCGTCAGATCTCCACACTCACTAATAACAGCAGCAATAGTCTTTTCACTTACACCAGGTATAGTTTTAAGATTTTCTATCAAACTATCCTTAGTAGGAAGCTCATCAAGTGTCTGCTGGTTTATACCCTTTTTATCAAGTAGAGAGCTTATCTCATTTTCAATGATTAAGAGTTCATCTTGATACATCTTTAAAAGCCTAATAGAACTTCTAATAGCAATAGCTCTCGCATCTTTAGCCTTACCGGAATAGATAGATTCTCTTGATAACTCTAAAAGTTTAAGAGCTTTATCTTTGTTAAAATTATTCCCTTGAATATGAGAGAATATCTTCATAATTCTATCTACACTACTATGTTTGTAGTGATGTGCAGTTGGATACTTATCAAGTAGTGCAAGCCCACTTATCGTAAATGGATTTGTGAAGTTTTCAAACTCTGGAAAAGTTACTGTTATCTGAGTGAGAATTCTTTTTTTAATCTCTTTCATATCTGATTGAATAGAAGCACGATTACGATAGAGTGTTCTAAGGCTTTGATATTCATCATCTGTAACATAGCCTGATGAGTACTTCCCATCTTTTAAAAAGAGTGCTATCACTAAAGAGTCTATATTGTCATTTTTAACTTTCTTCATAGTTATCTGTTCTCTATACCTTGAAGTCTGGAATGGATTGAGTAGTTTAACATTGTAGCCCTTAGATTTAATAAACTCTAAGAGATTCTCGCCATAAATTCCTGTTGCTTCAAGACCGATAAGAAAGTCATCTTTATTTAAAGTGACACTATCTAAAATAGTTAGTAATTTATCAAACCCCTTTGAATCATTGTTGATTTTAAAAGGCTTATTAATAATTTTGGTTTCATTATCATCAATAACCGAAACAACATGAAAGCTTTTTGCAATATCTATACCCACATAATACATCTTTTAAATCCTTGTCGTGTAATCTTAAGTTGCCTAACTCAAAGAGTTAGAGTTCACAGCCTCGTTAATCTATATGATGTGAGTGCTAAAGACAGCTACCCCATCAGCTTTTAATAAGTGATTAACAACTAAAGATACCAACTGGCTTAATGATGTAGTCAGTAGATACAAAATAAAAACTCATACCCTGCTATAAGGAAAAAAATGTTGTTTTATCTTTAGTCATAGACTGTGATAGTTACAAGATTTGAAGTTAGTACTTCAATCTTAAAAGAGTAATATTTCTTGGTAAAAAAAGAAAGCTTACTCATAAAAGAAATTATACGAGGATTATAAATGGAATCTTTAGCCGATTTTACAGCCCGTTTACATATATATGATTTTCCTATCATAGTATTTTTATTAAAAGCATTTTTTGTACTTTTTGTAGTTGTATCAGTAGTCCTTTTTATCTATGACCGTTTTATACAAAGAGAAAATCAGCTACTCATAAACTATCCACTTATAGGTCGTATGCGTTACTTTTTTTATGCCCTACGTGATCCTATGCGTCAGTACTTTGGTGATGAGAAATTTTATGAGTCTTTTGATAAGGTTAAGTGGGTACTTAATGTATCCGAGAGAAAGTCTCCTTATGCCTCTTTTTCTCCAGAACAGCCACAAAAGAGTGCAAGACTTAGCATCAAAAATGCTAACTGTGTTTTAAATATTGAAGATGTGAACAGTGATTTTCATGTTACTTTTGGAACAGATGTAAAGTACCCGTTTAGAACTAACTCTCTATTTGGAAGAAGTGCCATGAGTGATGGGGCTATCTCCCCTGAGGGAACACGCTCATTTTCTAAGGGTGCTTACCTAGGGCATTTTCCTATTAACACGGGGGAGGGAAGTTTGACCTCAAACTTTCTCTACACACATAAGTACAAAAAAGAGAATCATACATATCTTGATACTTTTGAGGGGACTTTTTTCGCAAAAGGAGTGTATAAATTTTTCAAATTTATACTTCATGATGCGGTAGCTGAAAAGATTTATAGACATTTAGTGATAGATGCACTAGATGGTGAGAGTTATCTTTTTGATGCGAAAAGTTTAGTCTGTTATCGTATTAACTGGAGTGCTCCTATAGAAAATTTTCCAGAGACTGTTCCCTCTGATCTTCCTGACATTGTTTTTCAGATGGGAAGTGGGCTCTATGGTGTCCGTCATCATGATGGCAGTTTCGATGAAGAGAGATACAAAAAAACGATGAAATTCGCCAGAATGACAGAGATAAAAATGGCGCAGGGTGCAAAGCAGACAGGGGGAAAACTTCTTGGTGGTAAGGTGAGTGAAGCTATCGCTTATTACCGTGGAGTAGAAGCACACAAGGATCTTTTTTCTCCAAATCAGTTTCCTTTTGCCCACAGCTTAGAGGAGCTCTTTGACTTTATGGGTAGACTCAAAAAACTCTCGGATAAGCCAGTAGGAGTAAAGATAGTTATCTCTTCACAAGAGGGCTTCAATGAGTATGCACAGCTTATCAAAAAACGCATAGATGCAGGAAGTAATGCTTACCCTGATTTTATCACCATCGATGGTGGAGATGGTGGTAGTGGAGCAGCTCCACTAGAGATGATGATGACAGTAGGAATGGTTATAGCAAAAGCACTTTATATCGCTGACACTACACTCAAAGAGGTCGGAGTACGAGAAAAAGTCAAAATCATCGCAAGTGAAAAGGTACTTACTCCTGATGATGCAGTAGTATTGTTTGGAATAGGAGCCGACTATATCGCTATCGCTAGAGCCTTTATGATGAGTGCTGGATGTATTCGTGCGAGAGAGTGCTCTGGTGCTAATGGAAGATCTTGCCCTGTAGGACTAGCAACTCAAGATAAGAAAAAACGTGCTTCCTTTTTAGTAGAGAAAAAGGCAAGAAATATAGCCTCATACCATGAGCAGATGCTTCATGGTGTACAAAATCTTCTTGCCATCATGGGAGTCAAGCATATAGAAAAACTGAGCAAGAAAAACCTTATGTTTAAAGACCATACGGGTAAGACATATATGGATGTAGACCATTATTTTAAAGAGTCTATAGTAGATTAGGAGAGAGATATGAAAGAGATTGCATTACGTGGACGTGCCTATCCTGGTGACTTAAACCACTTAGGAAATGTTTTTGGTGGCTGGATTATGGCGAAAATGGATAAAGCAGCTTCTATCGCTGTGGAAGAGATAGTGGACTCGGGGGCTGTAACTGTTTCAGTATCAGATCTTCATTTTTTAAAGCCTGTGCATAATGGCGATATAGTTACCATATATACCGAAATTGTAAAGATAGGAAATACCTCTATGCAGATAAGTGTTGAGGTTATGGTCAAGTGTAAAAAAAGCCGTGAAAACTATGATGTAACTGAGGCAATATTTACCTTTGTGACTGTAGATAGTAATGGGGAGAAGGTTAGCATAAGAGATGTATTACGAAAAGATTTACCTGCTTATATCAAAGACTTGCTTAAAAAATAATCCCTCTCTCACAGAAGCTCTCTAGGATAGGAGAAAGTATTTCTAAAAGTTCTTGCATTTGAATCTCATACTCTGAAGCTACTTGTTCTATACGAGTGAGTAGAGGGGTATCTACATCTAAGGCAAGTAAAAAATCTTCTACAAAAGGGCTTATCTCTTCACATAAAATCTCTTCGTTTTTTTCATTATAAAAAAAGAGCACTCGAAAGTCTCCTGCTTCAAAGCTGAAAGGATTTTTATCAAACTCAGGGTGATGTATGGGGTGAGAAAAATGTCGTATTTCAATCTCATCAGAAAGAGTGTAGCCTGTATCAAGGGAAAAGTCTTGACTCTCTTGAGTGCTGTACTTTCTCATATACATCTGCACCTCAAGAAACTCAAATGCTAAAAGATCAGCTAAAAAAGGCATCTTTAAAGTATTGTTTTTCACTACAAACTCTTGAAACTCTCCACTTACTTGCCAAAGTATAGGTGTCGCAGCTCCTACAGCTAAAAAGTCATAGATAAGAGAGCTAAGTTGTTCGGAGCTTATCATCTTCACAAAACGCGGGTAAGCTTTTTCAAACACCTCTAAAAATCTATAGTAAACTAGCTCTCTATAGACATCTATCTGAGGATTTTCTTCGGAAGCATTTTTTGGTGTAGTGATACTCCTAATGAACTTTTGCTGGATAGTTTGCTCTTTTTTCATGAGTAAATCTTCTGCATATGTTTGTACTCATGCATCATCTTTTCATAGTTGGGAACATCGTTGTCGCGTTCAAGAAGAAGTGGCTTAGTAACTCCTGCATTTTTGACATACTCTAACAAATCCCAGACTTCATCTTTAACATCTTCTCCATGAGTATCGACAAAGAGCTCATCGCTTACTTCCATATGTCCGGCTATATGCATATAGGCGATATTGTCATAGTTTATCTTGTTAAGAAACTCTTTGGGGTCAAACTTATGGTTGTGGGAGTTGACAAAGACATTGTTTACATCAAGCAGAAGTTTTGCTCCACTTCGCTCTATAACCTCGTTTATAAACTCAGTTTCCTCCATCTCAGCATAAGGAACATAGTAGTACGAGGCATTCTCTAATGCGATACTTCGACCTAAAATATTTTGCACTGCATCGACTCGCTCACAGAGGTACGTGACCATCTTTTCACTCATAGGTAAGGGAAGAAGTTCATACATCTGCTTGTTATCTAAGGAGCAAAAAGAGAGATGTTCGGAGTAGTACTCTATCTCATAATCATCTAAAAATGTTTTTAAGTTTTTGAGAAAGTTTGTATCGAGAGGGGTGTTTGAACCTATTGAAAGTGATAGACCATGAGCTACTATCTCAAAATCACTCACAAGACGTTCAAAGGTCTTACGATGTTTGATGTTCATATGCATCCAGTTCTCTGGAGTGATCTCAAACCACGAGGGTTTAAGTTCAGTTGCATATATCTCGTGAAGAAACTCAGTTCTTAAACCCAGTCCACACGAGTACTTTTGCATAGGACTACTTGCTACCACACTTAGAAGCAGTGTCAGCTTTTTCACCACCACACTTAGAAGTTGAAGACTTTTTGTCAGAAGAACCACACTTGCTTCCACCACACATACCCATAGAAGCACAACCACTTGCTAATGTCATAATACCTACTACTGATGCACCTACTACTAACTTTTTAATATCTCTTTTCATAAGAAATCCTTTTTATTTTGATGGGGGTATTCTACAAAGTTAGTGTGCAATCTTTGTGTAGTAATTTAAAAGAAGTATAACATTTTTCTATGATATACTAAAAATTCAAATGATAATAGAGGTACAAAATGAAAAAAACAATACTACTACTCCTTACACTTACAACACTCTTCGCAGCGAAGGTAGAGTTCGAAGTTCTAGGCTCAGGTGGCCCTGAAATAGATGGTAGAGCAAGTACATCCTATCTTCTATGGATAGATGACGAAGCTAAACTCATAGTAGATATGGGTAGTGGTTCTATGCTACGTTTTGAGCAGTCTCATGCGAAACTAGAAACACTTGAAGCTGCAGTGCTTACGCATATGCACATAGACCATAGTGTTGATTTAGCTTCTTTTATGAAGGCTGGATATTTTTCCCAAAGAAGAGCAAGTTTAGATGTTATAGGTCCTGAGGGGAACCACTATTTTCCCTCTATGAGTGAGTTTGTCGAGAGACTCTTTGGGAGTGATGGGGCTTATGCGTATATGCAAGATATCTTAGAAGAGGATAGCGACTCTTTTAGTCTTGTGCCAATAGACATAGAAGAGAAAACTACGAGAGTCTACAAAGATTTTAGACTCACTATGATACCAGTACACCACGGAAATGTCCCAGCTATAGCAGTTCGTATAGATGTGGACTCTAAAAGTATCTTAATCAGCGGAGATACAAATAACGAAAACCACTCTTTAGAGAAACTAGCTACAGAGGTAGACCTCTTTGTTGCACATCATGCCATCCCAGAGGAGGCAAAGGGGTATGCAACCCAGTTACATATGAATCCAACCGAGATAGCAACGATCGCACAAAAATCTCATGTCAAAAATATACTCTTAACACATAGAATGAAAAGAACATTAGGCAAGGAGCAAGAGACATTGGAGATAATAAAGAAAATATATAAGGGGAAAGTGAGTTTTGCTGAGGATAGAACTAGAGTAAGACTCTAGTTTCTAGCCTCTCTCTCCTCTTTGAGCATGCCATCAAGATACTCCATAACATGTACACTCTGTTTTTCGGCATCATGGAAGTATGTTAGGACATTGTTCACATGCATTAGGCATGTTCCATTTACAACACACTCAACTGCTTGTAAGATATTTGTATGTACTAACTCATGTGGTACAGCTAGTTTTGCAAAACTAGGAGTGTGTCCAAAGAGCTCTTTCCCTTTACCCCCTTCATACCACTTACCTAAACGACAGTTATGATGATCTGCAAAATCTGCTTCTACCTGATCCATAAAGACAGTTCTATATCCATTTGACTTATAGATGAGGTGATCTAGCTTGATAAGGATGACAAATGTCGAGTAGAGTGTATTTTTATTGTCATTTTGGATTGTCATGGCATTTTCATTGAGTGTAGTGGTTTTCTCTCTGAAGGAGTCTACTAACTCTTCAACTTCTACTGTAAGAGTATGGGAGGTAGTTGCCTTTTCATCTATTTCGGTTGCATTTTGCTTTAGGGTATGGACACTTATCTCTACTTCTGCAGTCGCTTTTTGTGTCCGTTCTGCAAGTTTACGAACTTCATCTGCAACAACAGCAAAACCGCGACCATGCTCACCAGCACGAGCAGCTTCTATGGCAGCATTGAGTGCAAGTAGGTTTGTCTGGTCTGATATATCTTTGATAAGTGAGATAACATTACTGATAGCCTCTACACTCTCTGTAAGTTGACCAGCTATTTCAGAAGTTCCTGATATATTCTCAACGATGTCAGCAGTTTTATCTACTATGGCATCTATACCTGTGACAATCTCTTGTGTATTGTCATTGTTTTCATGGTTAAGAGTATCAATACTTGTGAGTTTATCAACTTGTGTAGAGAGATCATTCTGTATAACTTTAAGGTCTCTGAGACTCCCGTTTGACATCTGTTGTGTAAGATCTCGCGCAAGTTTAAGACGTCCTTTGTCATCATGTTGTGAGTTCAGAGCATCTGCAGAAGCATTAATAAAGGAGAGTATATTTTCTAGTTCTGGGTTAAGTCCTTCTGCACTTACATGTGTGTAGTTCTCACTCTTGAAGTTTTCAGAGGATTGTCGGAGTGCAGTGAAAAAACTATTGATTTGTGCTAATGAAGAGTTATAAGCATCAGCCATTTCTTGAAGCTCTCCCTTTCCTGAGAGCTTTAGCTTTTTATTATAGTCCCCATCGGCAGTTAGAGAGAGTGTCTCTTTTGCTGTAAGTATATCTTTTTGTATCACAAGAATATAGTGACGCAGTACAAATGCTAAAAAGATATTTAGAGTTGCGATAGAGACAGAAGATATAGAAACCCCAAGAGAGTATAGTTCCGCAATGCTAGAGAGTACAAAAATGAGAATTTGTATCTTATTGACAAGATCTGCATTTCTAATAGTGGATGTTTGCATATATTTTTCCTTCGTAAATAGTTAATCTAATTCTATTATAAATCATAATAGTTAAAATTGTCTTTAAAATGTCTTCATAGAAAGAAATATTTGTTGTAAATTTTTTTGTTTTTATGAATTTATATGTACTCTTAATAGACTTAGAAAAAAGGAGAACAGAGTAGAAACACACTCATTACACACTTTTTTAGTATAATATGAGTATAAATTTAGAAAAAGGAGTCTCTTATGTGTATACCTCATGGAGCTAGTGGCTCAAAAAGTAATGGTTTTGTTAAAAAAGAGAGACCAAAAAAACATATAAAAAGAGTCTCTAAGGAGCAGTTTGAGAAGGGTGATCCTGATTTTATAGATGAGAGAACTACTCCTTACATTCCAAAAGAGAAAAAGAAGTCATTTATTGATTCACTTTTTGGACTCTAGTATGACTTTTAAAAACCGTAGAAATTTTCTTAAAGCTGGTGTTTTATCTAGTGCAGTGATTATCATGAGTGGTTGTTCTGTTTTTGGCATAACAACTGCTCGTGACACTATAAAAGTCCTAGAAAATGATCTCTTTCCAAGGGCAAAAGAACTCGGTATAAATACCGCAGACTATATAAGCATCATTCTCAGACATCCTCGAGTCACAAAAGAAGATAAAAGATTTCTAAAAAATGGTGCCAAGTGGCTCAATGAAACTTCTGTAGAGATGTTTAAAAAGCAGTATACAAAACTCTCCTCAGAAAAACGCCACCTTGTTCTTAAAAATGTGACTCAGACAAAATGGGGAAGTTCTTGGTGTGACACAGTCCTACGTTACACTTTTGAGGCTGCATTTGGTGACCCTATCTATGGTGGCAACAACAAAGAAGCTGGCTGGAAATGGCTGGCATTTGAGGGTGGAAAACCACGACCAACAAAGATGTATCTAGGGAGAGGCAGTTATAATGTATGACGTATGTATAGTCGGGAGTGGAGCAGGTGGTTCACCCATAGCTTATGAGCTTGCAAACGCAGGGTTTAAAGTCGTAGTGCTGGAAAAAGGTGAGCTCTATGATGAGTCAACTTTTAATAAAGATGAGATAGCCGTCTCTCGTAGAGATATGTTTACCCCTCCACTAAGTGAGCAAAAACATATCATAAATGAGTACTCACAATCTGGAAAATTTACTCGTTATGATGGTGAGAAGTCTGGCTGGAATTTTTGGAATGGCTCTCTAGTTGGTGGAAGTTCTAACCTTATGAGTGGCTATTTTCATCGTATGAAACCAAATGATTTTCAACTTTTAAGTGTCTACGGTGAAGTAAAGGGAGCTAATGTTGTGGACTGGTGCATCAGCTATGATGAACTTGAGCCTTACTATGAGAAGGTAGAACAAGTCATCGGTGTGAGTGGCAAGATTGTAGAACATGATTTCCAAGAGCCTCGCTCAACACCTGATCTACCCTTTCCTATGCTAGAGACAAATGGTGTGACGAAGTGGTTTGACGGGGCTTGCGAGGAGTTGGAGTTTACTCCCATACCGACACCTCGTGCGATTCTCTCCCAAAATGCACTAGGGCGAAATGGCTGTTACTACTCAAACTTTTGTGGAAGCTATGGCTGTGCAAGTGGAGCGAAGGGGAGTGCAAGAGCTGCACTTCTGCAAAAGTGTAAAGCGAAGGTTGTGACCGATGCCTTTGTCTACAAGCTAGACTCAAAAGATGGCAAGGTAGTAAGGGCGCACTACTACACAAAACATAGAATCCCTCATGTTGTAAACGCGAAGATATTTGTCCTCGCTGCCCAAGCCATAGAGTCCTCGCGTTTACTCCTAAACTCAAAAACTAAAGAGTTTCCAAATGGTCTTGCAAACTCAAGTGGAGAGTTAGGAAAGAATCTTATCTTCTCTGCTGGTGGAAGTGGAAGCGGGCGTTTTATCTTTGAGAAGCTTACAAAAGAGCAACGCCAAGAACTGATGCAACCCGGACTCTTTTTTAACCGTAGTCTACAGGACTGGTATGATTATGAAGATGGGTGCCATATCTATAAGGGTGGGACAATAGACTTTCTTTTTGAACATCAAAATCTCATAAGTAGAGTGAGTCGTGAACTCTATGATGATGAGGGCAATCTTCTCTGGGGTGAGAAACTTGCAGAGAAAATAGAAAAAACACTTACAACTTCTCGCGTGTTAACCTTTGAAGTCTTTAATGACTGGCTTCCAACAGATCACTGCAATGTAGCAGTCGATGAAAAAGAGAGTGATAAGTGGGGGGTCCCAGTAGGTGTCATCAACCTAAACTCACATCCACAAGATCTCGAAGTGGGTGAACATTTAGCAAAAAATGCAGTTAAAGTGTTAGAGGAGATGGGAGCAGTAGAGATAGACTACTCCATCTCTTCAAGCCCTCCACCAAACTTAGTAGCAGGAGGCTGTCGCTTTGGGAATGACCCTAAAACATCTGTATTAGATAAGAACTGCAAGGCACATGATTTAGAAAACCTCTATGTAACAGATGCATCTTTTATGCCAACAGGAGGGAGTGTGCCTTACACTTGGACTATTTATGCCAACTCTTTTCGTGTGGCAGATGTTATAAAAAAAGAACTTTTATCTTAGCTCTTCATCTAGTTTATTAAGAAGTTGTATTCCCTAAATTTTGCTATACTTCGTTCATGATTGAAGATAGCTTATTAAACTATTTGCTTTTTTACATTGTCCTTGAGATTTATGAGGTGCAGTGGCAAAAGGCTAATACACTTCTTGGGATGCTTGCTCGTATGTATGAGCACTACCACAAAAGCCCCTTTCTCTTTCTACTGATGCATCCGACACTCTACTTTGCTATCATGTTTATGATGCTGAGCGATTATAATGGCTATAGTGTGGCACTATTGGCTATAAAAGCACTTGATATTTTAACGAAGATGTATCTGATGAAGCAAGTTTTTATAGATAAAGAACTCTCTGCTGAACTTTCACTAGCCCTACTGAGTCCTATCCCTAAAGGTATGGTTTATATGGGGCTCTTAATCTATCCACCACTTATCTATATGGTCTTTTCTTCCCCTTTTTAGTGTGTTAAATTTTTAAGCTCTTCGTTAAGTTCGTTGAGTTGTATCTCTTTACTTTTCAACTCGCTAATATCCACAAGAGAGATAATACGAATGAGTTTTCCATCACGAAATTTACTGTAGCCTCTAATCATAACATCAAATAGTTCTCCATCTGCCTTAATCGCTTTAACTTCAAATGCTTCTGTATTGAGTGTTTCTATCTTGCGTTCTATCTCTTCATGATATAAAGGGTCTATATAATCAAAAAGATGAATACCTATCGCTTCTTCTTTTGTGTTAAAACGGAAAAGCTTAAAACCGGCATCATTGACATCTATGCAGATTCCATTTTCAAAGAGTCCTATGGCTTCAATGGTATTGTCGAAGAGTGATTTAAAATTATTAGATGACTCTTGCAGTTGAAGTGTTCTCTTTTGTACTTGCTCCTCAAGATTATCATTGAGTTTTTCTAGGGCACTCTCTTTCTCTTGGACTCTATTTTTATAGGCTTGCATTGTCTTTTGTGTGAACTTATTTATGGTAAATAAAATCAAAAAGAGGAGTATACTAAAGAGCATGAGAATAATGATATAAGTTACAATATCCTTTTGGAGCATTTTATTAAGCCTATTGTCCCATGTTTGTATCTCTTTATCGATGTCAGTTATATAAAATCCAGAACCTATAATCCATCCCCACTCTTTATTTAAGAGAAAATAGGAGGTCTTAAGCATCTTTTTCTTGCTACCGGGATGTGAGAACTGGTAATCCAGATAGTATTGAGAATTTTTCTTTAATTTATAGAGATTTGAACTTATCTCATTATCCATAATGTAACCACTAGGTAAGCTTGGATGGATAATGATTTGTACAGCTGTTTTACTTGCATTCGTTTCATATCTCTTAGATAAAAAAATGTAATCATTTGGATTTTGCTCATTGAGCTGGACTATTAAATCTTTGATATACTCTTTATTTTGTTGTTTAGCATCATCAATATACATTCCCGAGCCCATATAGAGATTTAGGGGTTTAAAAACTTTTACAAAGGTGAGTTTTGGATAAATCATTGTTTTGTCTTGAACATTTGGTTTACTCCAAGCATCTCTAATATACCCCTCTTGAAAATTTTGCACTATCTTTATCTCTTCTTCAACCACATGTTTACCCTTCAGATCTTGAAGGTTGTAGATATCTTTTCCTTCAATTTGAGGCATAACAGGAAAGAGAATATCTACTCCCTGTAACGAAGCCATAAAAATATAACCTGTCCCATTATCGTAGCGAATAGGTCGAAGTATCTCTTTTATAATCTCAATAATCTCTTTTTTTGTTTTGGTGTCCTTATACTGTGAATAAACCTTTTGTACAATTTCGTAAGCATTATAGACTCTCTCTCGAACTGTTTTTTTAAGGGTTTGAGTGGATTTTTGATTTTGATTTATAATGAGTCTGTTAATGTTTTGTACAGCATGTTTAATATCACTCTTTCTCTCCTCTATAAATGCTTTTTTCACATTTGATTTTAATGTCTCAAAGTCATTTATTCTTGAGGAGATACTAAAAGCTGTAAACACTATAGCAAAAAAGAGGAGTATTCCTAAGGTGGAAAAGAGGTTAAATCTGCCTATATTATTCTCGTTAAGGTGGAGCATTATTGATTGCCTTAATTATTTTATAGCTAGTATTATAGCTTAGTAAAATTAAGTTTAAGGCTCTAAAATTATGAGAGTGAAACATGAGGAAAGATTATGAAAACAAATATCACAAAATTTATTATCCTAACACTTATTACATTCAGTATAGGCATAGGAAGTACACTTCTAGCAGAAAAAACAAGAGACTCTCCACTGCAAACACCAATGCAAAACAAAGAGAGTATAGTCTTTGCAGCGGGATGCTTCTGGGGTGTTGAGAAACACTTTGACAATATGGAAGGAGTACTTAGTGCAAAGTCGGGTTATGTTGGTGGGAATTTTGCTAAGCCAACTTACGATGAGGTACTCAAATACAGACACCTTCCTAAAGGTTCAAATATAATCAATTATGCTGAGGGTGTAAAGGTGG
>Ga0256829_1002684_pt1 | contig 12998 bp, 11 predicted proteins | sample 131447metaG_FD_185979 | JGI IMG/M metagenome (GOLD analysis project Ga0256829, IMG submission 185979) | Hydrothermal vent microbial communities from Lau Basin, Pacific Ocean - 131-447 | ecosystem: Environmental > Aquatic > Marine > Hydrothermal vents | place: Pacific Ocean: Lau Basin | collected... | reverse complement strand
GCAAAACAAAATCCCGGCCGAAAGGTCGGGATTTCTGTTTTCAGAACGTCAGGAGCCTTGCTTTTGTAAGTAACTGAAAAAAATAAATAGTCTTGCACATTGATTTTTAAATTGTTCAAATTAACATTACATTTGTACATCAAAAAATCAAAACAATGCCTCTTCTTTCCTGTGATACATTAATATCTACTACGAAATACACGGACAAGGAATGCCTTTGTTGTTTATTCATGGTTTAGGTTCATCCACCTTCGAATAAAAAATGCAAAACTGAGTATTATTAAAAACAGCCGTCATGGTACGCCTTTGGATCAAAAAGAAGTTTTCAATAATACTCTGGAAGACTTTCTGAAAACAGTGAATCAACATTCATCAGATGTTTAATAATTGCTATACTCTCAGAATCCGGCCTTCAAAGAGATGAACAACAACTTTTTAGTGAAACCACGCTTTCTTTCCCGCTGTTTTCCTTTGAAATTTTTTCGGCAGGAATAAAAAAAGCCGGCATTTACGCCGGCTTTTTTATCATATTTCAATCATTTATTCTGTCTCACAAAGCTCCTTCATCGTAAGCTTTTTCTCCCAGTTCCGCTTCATCAAGTCCAACCTCCTCTTCTTCCGGTTTCACTTTTACAGGTGTTATGAAGTTTATCAGATACAACATGAGCAGGGTAAAACCAAAAGCATAGGCTGCTGCAATTACCACGGCAATTACCTCTTTCAAAAAGAAAGTGCCACCACCAAAGACAAGGCCGTTGGCGCCGTGTGCATTCACAGCCGTTGAGGCAAAAGCACCGAGCAGGACAACGCCCAGCATACCTCCTATTCCGTGTACGCCCCAAACGTCTAAGGCATCATCCCAGCCGAGTTTGTTTTTAAACTGTACTGCAATATAACAAACTGTACCGGCTGAAATTCCTATGACTATGGCAGCCCATAATGGAACGTAACCGGCAGCAGGGGTAATGGTTGCCAGTCCGGCGACAGCACCTGTCAGCAAACCGAGAAATTTCGGTTTTTTTGCACGGCTCCATTCAATGATCAACCAGGTAATGGCAGCAAAAGAAGCGGCCACATCGGTATTCAGAAAAGCCAGTGTCGTAACAGAATCAACCCGCAGTTCACTGCCGGCATTAAATCCGTACCAGCCGAACCACAGCAAACCGGTTCCGATAGCTACCAAAGGAATACTGTTAGGCGGTGATTTGGTGTCCATTCGTTTTCCGACATAAATAACGGATGCTAAAGCGGCAAAACCGGCAATGGCATGAACCACGATGCCCCCGGCAAAATCAATAACTCCCCAGGTGTGCAGTAATCCGCCGCCCCAAACCATGTGAACAAAAGGATAGTAAACAAAGATTTGCCATAAAACCAGGAAAATCAAATAACCTTTAAAAGTAATCCGGTTTATGAATGCACCGGTAATCAGGGTTGGGGTAATAATGGCAAACATCATTTGGTAAGCAACAAAAATGAAAGTCGGATACTGGTTACCACCTCCCGAGAACATCTGATTGAAAGGAATATCCCTCAGAAAAGCAGCATCGAAGTTACCAATAATTGCACCGTGCCCTCCACTAAAACACAGAGAATAGCCAAATGCAATCCATAAAACTGTTGTAAGTCCCAACGAAACAAAAGTCTGGATCATAATCCCGAGAATGTTCCGTTTACTGGCCAGCCCTCCATAAAAGAAAGCCAGGCCAGGGGTCATCAACATAACAAGACTTGTTGATAAAATCATAAAAGTCGTTGTGCCTGTATCTATCATGACTAAAAATTTAAATGAATATTATGTTAAAATGAAATTCCAAAAACAAAATATATTTTTTTCGCCTGCGGGTTCGTTATCAGGGAAACCATTATGGGCAAGGCATATTTGTTTGTTATCTGAATAGCCCTGGAAGCAGTAAATCCCAAATTCACCACTCCAAACCTGTTGCCGTAAAAACCGGTTTCGCCTTTGTATCCCGTGTTTACATCAGCCTTTCGGGGGGTAGTGGCATTAACACCGATAAAAGTGTTGATATTCACCAAATTGATTTTAAAAGGATAACTCAGTTCAAAATAGGTGGAATACTGAATCCCCGTTTTTTTGTTAAAATCAAGGCTGTTGGGATCGTCTTCGATACGGGCAGCATCATCGCCATAAAAATTGGTGGCCACCATTACAGTAAGCGGAAATTTCTTCGTGCCGTTAAAAGCAAAAGACCCTTCCAGGATATGGCCGGTAGTTTGATTTTTATAATCAAAATAGTTATAGTTGCCGAATTCTTCGGGGAAAAAGTAATCGGTCAGTGTAACAGTGAACATGTTTTTTGCAAACGACTGGCTCACATGCAAATCCACTTCCTGTGAATAATTCTTTCCCGAAAGGGAAAAAGCACCCCACACACCTGTTTCAAAACTGCCGGTTTTATAGGTAAAATAAGGTTGAATACTGGGGCTGTTGCCGCCAAACTGCATTCCCCGCCAAATATAACGGCTCATTAAATCTGCACCGAGAAAAATATGTGATTTACTATGGGGTTGATTTACACTATAGGCCAGCGCCCTTATCGGAATAAAAGGCAATATGAAAAGTGCTATCAGACACAAATAAGAAATCCTTTTCATAAACACGTATCTGCTTTACTTTGCAAATATCATGGATAAAGACATGTTGGTCAATAGAGAAAATGCGTAAATTTAAAGTAGGTAAAAGTTTAAAAATAATAGGTATTTTACCTATTCTGCAATTTCTTATTTAAAGTTTGATCATTTTATTGACAAGGGCATATTTTACTATGTCCACATTACTTTTCAGGTGCAGTTTACGCATGATATTGTTTTTATGGGCGTTCACTGTACGCACACTTATCCTCAATTTTTCAGCTATTTCGCCATTGGAAAAACTTTCGGCTACCAGGCAAATAATCTCTTTTTCACGGGGTGAAAGGATGTTGTTATCAGGTCCCTCCGGCTTGGGCCGGGACAATTGTTGGGCATATTCTTTCAATATTTCATGACTCATTTTCCTGTCGAAATATTCTCCGCCTTCATAAACCATTTGAACAGCCTTTAGTAATTCATCCCTTGAAATCTCTTTTGAAAGAAAACCTTTGGCACCTGCTTTGATACTGTTAACAAAAAAAGCTTCATTATTATACATAGACAGCATAATGAACTTAACATCCGGAAATTGTTGTGTAATAAGGCTGCAAACCTCTATTCCGGTTTTACCCGGCATACTGATATCCGATAGCACGACATCCGGCTTGTATTTGTTAACAGCAACAACAAGTTCATCACCGTCTTTTACGGAGGCGACTACTTTCAATTTATTGATCTGTTGTAATAATACCTGCAACCCTTCCCTGAAAAGCTGGTGATCATCGGCGAGAATAATGCGAATTTTTTTCATAAAACCGGAATATCTATATCAATTCTTGTTCCTTTGCCGGGAGTTGTGGTCAGTTCAAAATAACCGTTTAGCAAATTTACTCTTTCTTTCATATTTACAAGCCCGTTGCCCCGGTGAAATTTCTGATTTTTTTCATCAAAACCACAACCATCATCCATAAAAGTAAAATACAGATGGCCGTTGATTTCTTCTATACTTAAATGGATTTCTTTGGCAGAAGCGTGTTTTAACACATTATTAACAGCTTCCTGGGCAATACGGAAAAGATAAATTTCCACTTCTTTTTCATAATGCTCCCTGTTCAATTCGAGCATCAGATGGATTTTCACCGGATGGACATCCATGACTTGCTGACAAAAGTTTTGTAATGCTGTTCCCAGGCCGAATTCTTTTAATCCCGAAGGCATCATGTTATTGGTAATATATCGGATTTCCTGCACAGTATCCGAAAATAAATTCATTACCTCATCAATGGTTTTTCTTAAAATGCCGGCCCTCGCATTACGGACACTTTCCAATTTCATTTTTCCAGCCAACAGCAGGGGACCAAGACCATCGTGCAATTCTCGTGAAAGCCGTTGCCGTTCTTCTTCCTGGGCATCAATGACAGAACGCAAACGAAGCTTTTTTTCTTCCTCCAGCCTGTCTGCCTGTTTTTTTAAACGAATCGACATTTCGTTGAATGCACCGGTCAACTCCCCTATTTCATCATGGGTTTTTACTGAAATTGAGTTGCCATATTCACCACCGGCGATTTTGGTGGTTTCATCTTTTAATTTTTTGATGGGCTCGGAAAATTTGCCGGATAGAAATGTTATGACGGCCGCAGAAAGCAAGGCTATCAGTAAACTTAAATAAATAATATTATCGCGGATGGAATAAATAGGCACCATGGCCTCTTTGGCATCGATTTCTGCGAGAAGAGCCCAGTGAATACCTGAAAAATTCAAAGGGCAATAAGCACTCAGGACAGGAATATTCCTGTAGTCAAGAAATTCCCCCTGACCGGTTAACCCCTTAAGGGCATTCTTTGCCCCGGGCGTATTGATTCTTGTTTCAAAGACCGAATTTTTTATAAATCGTGAATTGCTGCGCATCAGTCCGTCCTTTCCGATGAGGTAAACTTCACCCGTCTTCCCCAATCCGCTATTGGAACCGCTTTCGTACATAATATCATTGATTGCTTCCGGCTTTATTACCAGTACAATGGTACCAGCCGGAAGACCGGAATGGTCAAAGATATTTCTTGCCAGAATCAGGGTGCCCAGATTGTCAGTATGGTTAAAATATATTTCTTTAATGATGCATTCCCTATTGTTTCCCAGCTCTTTTTGCAGTTTTATTAAACTCTGTTTTTCATTGGAATGCAAAACATAAAATTTTTTGTTTTTGTTTTCAACATTCATTCCTAACGCAATGTTATTATGAAGTAAAACCAACAACTTTTGATAACATCCCGCATTCGTTAAATATTCCTGTATATCATCAAGGGACAGGTGGGAAAAAAGTACCGGTACACTTTGTTTGTGTGAAGGGTTTAAAAACAATTTTTGAATACCGGGGATTAAGACAATATTTTCCATGTCCTTTATTCGTTGTCTGAAAAATGTAGTAATCCTGTTCTTTTTTTCCTGCCTTACGGTAATAAGCTGATCGAAAGTACGCAAAAGCAAAGCTTCCTTTTCTTTATAATAGGAATAAGTACCAATTGCCCCAATGGCAAACAAGTTGAGTGCCAGAAAGTAAACAACTAATTTTTGATAAATAGAGTTCATGTGGCCGTAAATTGAACTCCAAACGTAATAAAAAACCTGCAAACCAGATTCTCATCCGGCATGCAGGTTTTGAAAGAAAGGTATTTCACTCAGGTCCTATCTGACAATTTTAATGCTTTTGGCATCTTCAAGGGTGACCGTACCGTAATTGTTTCCCCAGGCATTTAAAATGTAATTCACAACTGCTACTGCATCCGGATAGTTATCCACCTGCGGGGGCATTGAAATGCTATAACTGACACCGTTTACCGTAACAGCTTCGCTGGAACCGTTCAAGACATGACTGAGGGCCGATTTTTTATTTTTTTTCAAATAGTCAGAGCCCTTTAACGGAGGAAAAGCACCGGGAACCCCCATCCCTGTCAACTGATGGCAGGGAACACATTTCGCTTTATAAATTTTAGCCCCTTTTGCATATTTGGTGCCGGCCGGCTCATTTACCGGTACATAAACCAATTTGTTATCATTGGCCTTCACTAATTTATGCGACCGAAACCCGAATGTTTTGCCTGCAAAAAAGATTATGCCGGCCATTATTACAATGATACCAATTTTTTTCATTTATCTTTTTTTAAATGTGAATAATGATATTGATAAATTCATTCTGCAAATGTAATCCTCTACATATGTATTTATGTTGGCAAATTTATTAAAATTTTTATTGGTACAATGAATATCTTACTTTTTCCCTGAATATTCACATTCACTTTAAAAAGAAGGTTAAAGTCCTAAAATTTTAGCATCAACAAAAAATTTACAATGAATTTTTATGCTTGTATCATGAGAAATCAATTCCCGGGAGGTGGTTTTAGTTTTTAATACAAATTTATCTTTTTTGATATACTCCTGCAAATCTTCCTGCGAAACATTCAAAACAATGTGTTTCAGGCCTGTTTTGGGAATATTCTCCAACCAGGCTATTTTTTTATCAGGCAGTCCATCAGCACTAATGGAAATCTCTATGTTTTTAAGAAAGTCAAACGACTCATTTGTAGGGGATGTAATGGTCATGTCCATTTCTGAAAGGCGAATAACATCAATTAGTTTTTTTTCAGTGTGGTTTATCTGAAACTCATTTTGGGAATTGGTTGTAATGTCCGGTGTTACAATATTTATCGGTAAATCTATTCCCAGTGTTTTCGGAATAGTAATGTCCGAGTTGTAACTAATATAAAATTGTGTCAGTTTGGCCAGCTTCTGACATCCCTGTTGGGACAGCATTAACAAAATGAATCCTGCAAGAAAAGTAAATCGTTTCATATTTTTAATTAATCTAAATTAAATTTCGGCAAAAATAATTTTTTTTCTTAAATAAAAACGAGGAACCAAAAAAATATAACCTGCTATCAATTTATTTCTAATTTTGCCAGCAAAATATCGTACATAAAACTGCAAAACAAGCATGTTATATCGCAGACACCTTCGTATTAAAGTTCTTCAAGCCTTATATTCTTGGTATTCAGGTAATAATAACGACCTCCCTTCCGGTGAAAAGCAATTATTCCAAAGTATTGATAAATTATATGAACTTTTTATTTACCAGCTTTCTTTTCTTGTTGAGGTGAAAAATTTTGCACTTCTCCGCGTGGAAAAAAATAAAAAGAAGTTTTATCCCACCGAAGATGATCTATACCCCAATTTAAAATTTGTAAAGAACAAAGCCCTGAAATTACTGGAGGAAAACACAGATTTTCAGGGGAAGGTCAATAAGCTGAAAATCAGCTGGAAGGAAGAAGAGGATATGATCCTTAAATTTTACAAATTACTCCGCGACTCCGATTTCTACAAAAAGCACATGGAAAGTCCGCATGATTCGCTGGAAGAGGATAAAAAACTGCTCATAAAAATTGTGGACAGGCTCATGCAGGAATTTGACCTGTTGAAGGCTTATTATGATGGGAAAAATGTTTATTATATTGAGGGTTATGATTTATGCGGGGTATTGCTCATAAAATTTCTGGACAACATTTCTTTTAAGTTTACCTCTGACAAAAAAATGCCAGGTATTTATTCCACAGAAAACCAAAAAGTCAACGATGACAAACTTTTTGTTCAAAAACTTTACCGCAAGGTCATATTAAACGACGAAGAACTGAGTGAAATTATCCGGGGCAAATCCAAAAGCTGGGATTACGAACGTATTCCCATGCTGGATATCATCTTGTTGAAAATGGCCATTATAGAATTAAAAGAAATGCCTACCATCCCCATAAAAGTCACGCTCAACGAATACATCGAACTGGCAAAATACTTCAGCACACCCAAAAGCAGAACTTTTATCAACGGCGTGCTGGATAAACTTATTATTGAATTCAAGTCACAGGGCCTGATACAAAAAACCGGCCGCGGGCTCATAGAATAACTGTTTCAATTCAAATTAGAAACAGTTTGAATTACAAAAGCCAACCCTGTTTTCTGTTTATTTTTCGGTTAATTTCCTAATTTTGCCATCTGCTGCAAAAGCAGTTAAAAAGGAAGTAAAAAACTGAGTTTTAACTTTAAATAAAAATATTATGGCTTTTGATATTGAAATGATAAAAAGCGTTTATGCCCGTTTTCCCGAACGGGTGGAGGCAGCCAAAAAGTTATTGGAACGCCCCATGACATTGGCCGAAAAAATCCTTTATGCACACCTTGATGAAGGCATTGCCAAAAAGACATATACACGTGGAGAATCTTACGTGGATTTTCGCCCCGACCGTGTGGCCATGCAGGATGCCACCGCACAAATGGCCCTTTTGCAGTTTATGCAGGCAGGAAAAAACAAGACAGCTGTTCCTTCCAGTGTCCATTGCGATCATCTTATTCAGGCCAAAGAAGGTGCTAAAAAAGACCTTGAAAGGGCCATTTATACCAATCAGGAAGTATACGATTTCCTTTCTACCGTCTCCAACAAATACGGAATCGGTTTTTGGAAACCGGGCGCAGGTATCATACATCAGGTAGTACTTGAAAATTATGCTTTTCCGGGCGGCATGATGATCGGAACAGATTCACATACACCTAATGCAGGCGGCTTGGGCATGGTAGCCATTGGCGTTGGCGGTGCCGATGCGGTGGACGTTATGGCAGATATGCCCTGGGAATTAAAATTTCCCAAACTCATCGGTGTAAAACTGACCGGAAAACTTAGCGGATGGCTGGCGCCCAAAGATGTTATTCTGCGTGTGGCCGATATTCTGACCGTTAAAGGCGGAACCGATGCCATTGTTGAATATTTCGGGGAAGGCGCCCATGCCATGTCAGCCACCGGACGTGCTACCATTTGTAACATGGGGGCTGAAATTGGGGCCACCACTTCCACTTTCGGGTTTGATGAGAACACCGCTGAATATTTGCGCCAGACAGGTCGTGCCGATGTGGCCGAACAAGCCGAAAAGATTGCGGAGTACCTTACGGGTGATGATGATGTTTACGCTCATCCGGAAAACTATTTTGATCAGGTCATAGAAATAGATCTTTCCAAACTTGAACCGGCCCTCAACGGACCTTTTACACCCGATTTGCGGACACCGGTTTCCAAAATGGCCGAAACAGCCAAGAAAAACGACTGGCCGCTGAACATGGAAGCTGCTTTGGTCGGTTCCTGTACCAACTCCTCTTACGAAGACATAACCCGGGCTGCCAATATTGCTCGCCAGGCTGTGGAGAAAAAACTGATGGCCAAAGCCGAATTATTTGTTACCCCCGGTTCCGAACAGGTCCGCTATACCATTGAACGCGATGGCCTGATCGGTGAATTTGAAAAAATGGGTGCTACTGTTTTGGCCAATGCCTGCGGCCAATGTATCGGACAATGGGACCGCGAAAGCGTAAAAGATGGTCACCGTAATGCTATTGTTACTTCGTTTAACCGCAATTTTGCCAAACGTAACGATGGCAATCCCAACACTTATGCTTTTGTAGCTTCGCCTGAAATGGTGATGTGTTACGCCCTGGCCGGACGATTGGATTTTAATCCCCTGGCAGATTATCTCATCAATGCCGATGGGGAAAAAGTGAAACTGGATGTGCCCGAGGGCATGGTTTTTCCTCCCAAAGGTTTCGAAGTAGATGATCCTGGTTACCAGCAACCGGCTGATGACGGCAGTAAAATCGAAGTAAAAGTGAGTCCCGAATCGAAGCGTTTACAACTGTTGACTCCTTTCCCCGAATGGGACGGAAAAGATTTTGAAGGATTGCACATGCTCATCAAAGCCAAGGGCAAATGTACCACCGACCACATTTCAATGGCCGGCCCCTGGCTGCGTTTCCGGGGCCACCTGGAAAATATATCCCAGAACCTGCTCATAGGTGCCGTGAACTATTTCAACGAAAAGACCAATTCGGTAAAAGACCAGCTTGACGGACAATACAAAGCTGTTCCGGATGCTGCCAAACATTACCGCGATGCAGGCGCAGGTTCTATTATTATCGGCGATGAGAATTATGGTGAGGGCTCTTCACGCGAACACGCCGCCATGGAACCACGGTTCCTCGGAGTGAAAGCAGTCCTGGTAAGGTCATTTGCCAGGATCCATGAAACCAACCTGAAAAAACAGGGGGTACTGGCACTTACTTTTGCCGACAAAGCCGATTATGAAAAAATTCTGGAAGATGATACTTTCGATATAAAAGGTTTGGCTTCTTTTGCCCCGGGCAAAGACTTCACCGTGGTTATCCATCATGGAGATGGTACTTCCGAGGAAATAAAGGCCAAACATTCGTACAACGAAAATCAGATTGAATGGTTTAAATCGGGCAGTGCCCTGAACCTGATCAGAAAACTGAATTCATAAGGTAACATTTTGTAAAAAAACCCGGAAATTCCGGGTTTTTTTATGCCTGTCATTTTCCGAATTTTCGTAGGTTTGTCCTGATTTCAAAATAAATGAAAGAACCCGTCGTTATTTAACTATCAAAAAATCTGTGAGCCATAAAACCGTTTTATTTCTCCTGTTAACAGGGCTGTTTTTCCCTTGGCTTGCCAGGGCCCAGGGATATGGAAAATATGCCTTTTCTTTCCTGCAGGAGCCGGTAACGGCGCGTCTTGCCGCACTTGGCACTAACGTAGCCGCCATCGACGATAATGATATCAACGTTGCTTTTACCAACCCTTCGTTGATAACTCCCGAAATGAACAATGATATGTCGCTGGCATACGTTAACTATTTTGCCGGTATCAACTACGGTTTGGTTCAGTTTTCTCATACTTTCAACAAAGCCGGTAGTTTTTTAATAGGAATCCAGTTTATGAATTACGGCAGGTTTGATTATGCCAACATTTCGGGAAACCGCGGTGGCACTTTCGGCGCTGCCGATTATGCCCTGAATGTTGGTTGGGGGCGCAAACTCAGCTCCCGCTTTTCTATTGGCGCCACCGGAAAACTGATTTATTCTTATTATGAAGCTTACAACTCATACGGCATTGCGGTAGATGTAGCAGGGACTTATAAAAGTCCCTCCCAATGGATATTCTCTCTCATTGGATCAAACATCGGGCTGCAGCTCAAACCTTATGTTACGGGAACAGCCACTTCCCCTCTGCCCTTTGATTTGTCGCTGTCACTTTCCAAAAAACTGCAACATGTCCCTTTCCGTTTTATTCTTGTTTATGACCATATTGAGCATTGGAACATAAGTTACTTTAACATTGTTAATCCGCCGGGGGGGATTAATCCCCTCACAGGAAAACCGGTTAAGCAGACAGGTTTTTCAAAATTCAGCAACCAGCTTTTACGGCACATCATCATAGGCGGAGAAATTCTTATTGGTAAGCACTTGATTGTGCGAGGGGCATACAATTACCGCCGCCGGAAAGAGTTAAGTATCAATCAACGGATGGGCACGGTCGGTTTTTCCTGGGGCTTGGGATTAAAAATCTCTCATTTTCGCTTTAGTTATTCCAGGTCAACTTATCACCGCGCCGGATCCCCGAACTTTTTTACCCTTACCACTTCCCTCGACGATTTTAGAAAATGAAGTTGTTTAAAGTTAACTCATTATTGATTAATACTATATAAATCAAATGAGCAAATTCTTATTCATTTTCCCCTTTTCGATTATTATTATTGCAATAACATGAATTCTAACATTTTTATGAGTATCTTATCAGGAACAAAATATCCTGAACTTTAAACATCTTCAATATTAAACCGTTGTATCTATCCTGTTTTCCCGGTAAATTTATCGGAGAACCAGGATATACAGTTGTACATATGATCTTATTCCTCAAAAGAATTTTGGATATGATTAAAAAATACTTAATTTTGAGAACAATAGGCAAAATCGGGTAAATCTTTTACTGATGGAAAACAAAATCAAAATATTAGTTGTGGAAGATGACCCGGTCATTAGCACATTTTTGCAAACCGGTTTGCGTTATGAGGGATATGCGATAACTACCTTCGCGGAAGGGAAAACAGTTTTTGACAAATTGAAGCAGGAACAATTTCAGTTGCTCTTGCTGGATGTCATGCTGCCCGATACCAGTGGTTTTGATATTTGCCGCCGGCTGCGTCAGCAGGGAGTAGATATTCCTGTGCTGATGCTGACCGTAAAGGATGAAATATCCGATCGGGTAAAAGGGCTCGACAGCGGGGCCGATGACTACCTTACCAAACCTTTTGATTTTAACGAATTACTGGCGCGTATTCGGGCGTTGTTGCGGCGCAGTGGAAAAATCAGGGAATCCCCAAAAAAAGTGGCCGGTAATATTACGCTCGATACTGAAACCCGCGAAATATGGATGAGTGGAATGCCGGTCAGCCTTACCCCTACAGAATTTTCTTTACTGGAACTTTTTATGCAATATCCGCATCGGGCTTTTACCCGTGAAATATTATTGAATCGTGTAATGGGCTATGATTATGATGGTGGAACAAATATTATTGATGTGCATGTCAATCATTTGCGTAAAAAACTAAGCGATAGTGAGGCTCAACTTATCCGTACAATTTATGGTGTAGGCTATGCCTTTTATCCTGCCGAAAATGATTAACACAAAAGGAAAATATTCATTAAAAACAAAGTTGGGATTACTTTATGCTTTGTTGCTGATTTTGTCGGTAGGCATGATGGGCTATTTCTCGTACTGGAATATTTGGCAGCTTTTCATAAAAAACGAAACCAGTCATTTGCGTGCTGCTGCAAAGCCGATGATTGCGCAATGGTTGAAAACTGAAAATCTGATAAATATCGATACTAACACCTTTCATATTAAACCGCAAAAAGCGTTGATACTGGCACGTGATTTGACTTCACGGCATGTTGTGGCCGTTGTTTTGGATAGAAACGGAAAATTACTGGCCGACGGAAAACAATTACCCGAAGAACCAACACCGCCACAACCCGAAATAACCTTTGTGCGAAAAGCATTATCCGGAATGAATGAAGTAACTTTTTGGAGCAAAGTGAATGGAAAATCAGTTTTGGTAATGCTTATTCCTTTGCGGCCACAGCCTGGCAGTCGTCATGTTTTCGGCGTATTGCAGATGAGTACATCTCTTTCGGGAATTTATAAAATACTTTTTCATTACGGCGTGATGCAACTCATTGCAATGATTTTGATTTTGGTTGTGGGAATTTTGTTTGGTTTTCGGTTTATTGGTTGGAGCCTGAAAGATTTAAACCGGTTGACTATTACCTGCAGCGAAATTGCACGGGGAAATTTTACACAACGTGCCACTATGGCCCATCGTAAAGATGAAATCGGTCAACTGTCAGTTTCTTTTAATGTTATGGTTGATAAACTGGAAAATCTATTCCGATCGCAAAAACATTTTGTTGCTAATGCTGCCCACGAATTATATACACCACTGACAGGTTTACGTGGTTCT
>Ga0256829_1002683_pt1 | contig 13001 bp, 8 predicted proteins | sample 131447metaG_FD_185979 | JGI IMG/M metagenome (GOLD analysis project Ga0256829, IMG submission 185979) | Hydrothermal vent microbial communities from Lau Basin, Pacific Ocean - 131-447 | ecosystem: Environmental > Aquatic > Marine > Hydrothermal vents | place: Pacific Ocean: Lau Basin | collected... | reverse complement strand
TGGATAATTTGCCTGAAGACGCCGATCCGCCCGAGGTTGAGAAGGCGGACTCGAATGATGATGTCATCATTTGGCTGAATCTCGCGGCCGAAAACCTGACGACACCGGAAATCTCCGACTATGCGCAACGCTATCTGGTTGATCGCTTCTCAGCCTTGGACGGGGTGGCCCGTGTGCGTGTCGGAGGATCGAGGGACTATGCCCTGCGCATCTGGATTGACCGGCGATCCTTGGCGGCCCGAAACCTGACCGTCACCGACATTGAGCAAGCCTTGCGGCGGGAGAATATCGAGGCGCCCGCGGGCAGCATCGAGTCGGATACACGGGCCTACACGGTTCGGATCGACCGCGCGTTCCAAACCCCAAAAGACTTTGCAGGGCTTGTCGTTGCAGAAGGGGAAGATGGCTATCTCGTTCGACTTGGCGACGTCGCACGCGTCGAGCGCGGCACGGTTGAAGACCGGAACATGTTCCGCGGCAATGGCGTGCCGATGGTCGGGCTGGGCATCGTCAAACAGTCGACCGCGAACACAGTGGATGTGGCAAATGCCGCCAAAGCGCTCGCGGAACAATTGAATCAAACCTTGCCGGACGGCATGGTCATTGCGCGCAGCTTTGATAGCTCCGTTTTCATTTCGGCTTCCATCCGTGAGGTTTACACGACCCTTGCGATCGCGGTCGGGTTGGTCACCCTGGTGATCTTCCTGTTTCTCGGAAGCGCCCGTGCCACGATCATCCCGGCGATTACGGTGCCGATTTCGATTATCGCGACCTTCATCGTGCTGTTTGCGTTGGGTTTCTCAATCAACCTTTTGACACTGCTCGCCATGGTGCTGGCGATCGGTCTGGTTGTCGATGATGCGATTGTTGTGCTTGAGAACATATCGCGGCGCATGAAAGAGTATGGAGAAACCCCGCTCGTGGCTGCGTTTAAAGGGACACGGCAGGTCGGCTTCGCGGTGATCGCCACAACTTTGGTGCTCGTGTCTGTGTTTGTGCCGATTACGTTCCTGCAGGGCGATGTCGGTCGTCTGTTTACCGAATTCGCACTGACGATCGCTGCGGCCGTTGTGTTCTCCAGCTTGCTGGCGCTGACGCTGACGCCAATGATGGCGTCGAAACTCCTGAAACCACATTCGGATAAGTGGACGATTGGTTCATTCTTACCGCGACTGGTCGACAAAGCTTTTGGCCTTGTTCGTATGGCGTATGGCTGGCTGCTCAACATCCTCATTCCGCGGCCAATCTTTATGGCGATCCTGCTTGGCGGCTTGTTCTGGTCGACTTGGGATCTGTCCCAACGCGTCACGGAAGAATATGTGCCTCGCGAAGATCGCGGCGCCTTCTTCGTTGTGATCCGAGGGCCAGAAGGCGCCTCCTATGCTTATATGGAACGATACATCGACGAGATTGAGCGTCGTTTGATGCCTTACACCGAAAGCCAGGACGGCAAGCCGCCGGAAGTGAACCGGCTTCTGTTTCGGGCGCCAGGCTTCGGATCATCTGCATTCAACCAGGCTTTCATCATCGTCGTTCTGAATGATTGGAGTGAGCGGCGGCCTGCTGATGTCATCATAGCAGAAGCCAATCGTGCGCTTTCGGACCTGCCAGGCGTGCGAGGGTTCGCCCGAATGCGGCAAGGCTTGGGAGGTGGAACGGGGAAACCAGTCCAATTCGTTCTCGGCGGCCCGAGCTATGAGCTGCTGACGGAATGGCGCGAGACGTTCGTCAACGCTCTGGAAGATAGCGATATCGGATTGGTCGATATCGATTGGGACTATAAGGAAACCCAGCCCCAATACCGTATTCAGGTGGATTATGATCGCGCTGCCGACCTTGGGGTTACGGTCGCCGATATCGGCTCAACCTTGCAAACGATGCTGGGGTCGCGGCGGGTGACCACATATATCGATGGCGGCGAAGAGTATGATGTCATTCTGGAAGGTCTGCGCTCTGATCAGAACAATCCGAATGATGTTGAGAATATATATGTCCGCTCGTCGCGCTCAGGCAGTCTTGTCCCGCTCTCAAGTCTGATGAGCATTGAAGCGATCGCGGATAGTCCGACACTGAATCGCTACAATCGGGTACGCGCGATTACGATTGAAGCGGGCCTCGCTGAAGGCGCTTCGCTTGGCGATGTTTTGGACCAGATGCAGACAATCGCGCGAGATGTCTTGCCGGTTGAGGCGACGATTGATTTCAAGGGCCAATCTCTGGATTTCAAAACGTCGGGCTCATCGATCATGTTCGTTTTTGCGATTGGCCTCGCGATTGTGTTCCTCGTGCTGGCGGCGCAGTTTGAAAGCTACCGACACCCGATCATTATCATGCTATGTGTGCCGGCGACGCTAGCAGGTGGCTTGCTAGGGCTCTGGCTGACCGGCAATAGTCTCAACATCTACACCCAGATCGGCTTGATCATGTTGGTCGGCCTCGCGGCAAAAAATGGTATTTTGATCGTCGAGTTTGCCAACCAGTTGCGCGATCAGGGAACCGAGTTTCAGGAGGCTTTGAAAGAGGCGTCATTGGCTCGGCTGCGGCCGATCGTGATGACCGGACTGACGACAGCAGCAGGGACATTGCCGCTTATCCTATCCAGCGGCGCTGGCGCAGAGACGCGGGCGGCCATTGGTGTGGTTATCCTGTTTGGCGTAATCGCGGCGGTTCTGGTCACGGTGCTGTTTGTGCCGACCGCTTATGCTCTGATTGCAAGAGGCTCTGGATCACCGGGCGATGTTGCGCGACAACTCGATGCTGAAACAGCAGAGAACGCGGTACCAGCAGAATGAAACTTTCGATCGATGTGTCGAAAATCAAAGGCTTTTTGAACCCGGCTGAAGGGGAAGCCTTATACAAGGTTGCGCTCGCGCAGGCATCCCAAGGACCCTGCCTGGAGATTGGCGGCTATTGTGGGAAATCGTCAGTCTATATCGGGACCGCGTGCCAAGAGCAGGATGAGCTTCATTTCTCAATCGACCACCATCGCGGCTCTGAAGAGAATCAGCCGGGATGGGAGTATTTCGACGAAGAGGTCTGGGATGCGGACGCCGAAGCCGTCGACACGTTGCCTTTCTTCCGGCGCACCATCCACCAAGCTGGACTTGAAGGCACGGTCATTCCAATCATCGGCCGCTCCATCGACATTGCGACGCGTTGGGCGACGCCGCTGAGCTTCCTGTTCATTGATGGCGGACACACGATGGAACACGCGTTGAATGATTATCGCGGTTGGACGCCGCACATCATGCCTGGCGGCATACTCGCCATCCATGATGTGTTTCCAGATCCAGCCGATGGCGGTCGACCACCTTTTGAGATCTACCAACGCGCCTTGGCGTCAGATCTCTATGTCGAAGAGCAAGCGGTTAAGAGCTTGCGGATATTGCGGCGGGTTTAAGCAGCGACCGGGTGAGGACCTGGCTCGTCGCTGATTTATCTTGCAAAGCGTCAGCGGCCAGGATGACAGCGGCCTGGGTCCAGCTTGGCTGCTCTTTCGGCCAGTAAATGTCTTCGTTTATTTGGTGCCCCATCCAGAACACACCGCGATCGTCGCGAATGTTTAAAACGGTTTGCAATAGCGTTGTTGCAAGTCCTGTCTTGTTGGCTGACAGGAGCGCCAGGACCAATTCAGCGGTTTCAGCGACCGTCACCCATGGCTCGTTCGAAACGCAGCGGCAGCCATGCGCTTCAATAACAAACTTGTCCCAAGACTGGTCCAATCTCTGCGCGCCAGTGGCGTCATCAAAGGCACCCGCCAGGACGGGATAGTACCAATCCATGGCGAACCTTGCGCCAGTATTCCGCCGATCGAACAGATCTGGTGAGGTCTGAAGCGCATTCAGGAGGTTGGAACGCGCCGTGTGCCAGGTGGGTTTTGCGATATCGAATGCGTTGGCCAAAAACAGCCCGCATTCGAGGCTTTTCAGAATAGAGGCATTGCCCGCAAGCAACGCGTCGTCTTCATCTGTTCCAACGGCTTCAACGGCCCAGGTAATCGTGCCATCTGGCTTTTGAAGCGTGAGGACAAAATCGAGCGCGCGCTCCACCATTGGCCACCACGCTTGCGCGCGCTTCGTGTCATCGGTGGCCTTTAAAAAATGCGCGATGCCAACGGCTGGATAGGCGCAAAAGTTTGAATCCAAGAAAGCCGGGGCTGCTTCGCGGCTGATAAAGTCACGTTCCACCATGGGTAGGCAATTGCCATACTCCCCAAACCAGGCACCATCGCTGCGTTGTGTCTCTTTCAAATGGTCAAAAGCATTTGCGGCAGCGCTGAGCTCGCCGGCAACCGTAAGCGCCATTGCGCTTTCTGTGTGGTTCCATGGATCCCAAGGGCCGTTCTCGAACCAGGCAATCGCGCCATCCGCGGTCTGGATGTCGAGTATACGATCGATCGCAGGACGGAGGTCAGCGATGGAGAGTGCCTCGCCAGATGGAAAAGACCCGTCCATCCTAGCTTTCACCTTGTTCAAAATACATGACCAGGCTCTTACCCATGAAGGGTGATGTGACGGTGTCGAGGGCGCGTGTGATCCACGGACGCTTCATCAGGTCCCAGACCAGGAAGTCATGATAGGCTTTGACCATCGGATGATCATCGCGCCGCTCCCAGAACATGCATTTCAGCCACCACAGAGGAGAGTGAATGCCGTGCGCGTGGTGGCGCTTGAACATCTTGAAACCGCGGCGCTCAACCGATGCTTTGAGATCGACTTCGTCAAAGATCCGGATATGGCCGCCCGGCTGATACGGGTAACCGTTTGGCGGCGGCGCGAGTTGCCAGCAGATCCGCTCCGGCCAAGCATGAGGGACCGTGATGCAAAGTTTGCCGGTTGGTTTCAATACGCGCCGCATCTCACGAATGGCCGCGTCATAGTCGGGAAGATGCTCGAGCACTTCAGAACAAATCACGGCGTCAAACGTATTGTCTTCAAAGCGTAGCGCCGTCGCATCGCCCGTCTCAAACGTGGTTTTTGTTGCTATATCGGTGTCTGCATTCGGAAGAAATACAAGACCTTCCTCCGCCTTTTTGAGCGAGGGCTCATCGAGGTCGACGCCGTAAATGTCGAGCCCGCCCAGCATGTACAGGCCATGCACATGCCGGCCTTCGCCACAGCCAAGATCGAGGACTTTGTCGCCGGGCGACAGGCCGAGATGTTTCAGTCGAGCGGTTAGCATTGGGCCACCATGGCGTTACGGAAAAAGTCTATATATTTCGGGGCAATACTGTCCCAGTTGAAGTGCGCGTTGGCGCGCTTCAGGCAAGCTTCGGCAACCTCGGAACGGCGTTCGCGATTCGAGACAAGACCGTCGATTGCATCGGCAAGTGCGTTGGGATCGCCCTTCGGCACAATGATGCCAGCGTCGCCCGCAACCTCTGGCAAGGCCCCACCATCGGCCACGATAACCGGTGTGCCGCAGCTCATGGCTTCGGCGGCGGGCAGGCCAAACCCTTCATAAAGAGAGGGGGTCACTGCGACGGTCGCGCTGCGAAACTCGTTGGCGAGCTCTTCGCGCGTTAGGTCGCTTTTGAAGACCACGCGATCTTTCAGACCGAGATCAAGGATTGCCCTTCGCGCCTGACCTTTGCGGAGCTTTCCGATCACCACAAGCTCCAGATCCGGATGCGTGCTTAGAAGTTTGTGGTAGGCCTCTACCAAAATATGGAGCCCCTTCAGCGGGGTATCTGCACTGGCGGTGGTGACGATTTTACCAGGCGCAACTTGGATGTTCGGATCGGGGCTAAAGGCTTGCTGATCAACGCCGAGTGAGATTGGGTGAATGCGGTCGGGGGCGACGCCGAACTCGCTCACAATATCTGCTTTTGCATGCTCGGATGGACACGTGATGGCGGGCAAGGTTCGAGCGACTTTGATCTGCATTTTGATGAAGGAATACCAGCGCCGGGCGAGCCAGCGATGTTTCCAATCTGTGGCCGCTTCGACAGCTAGCTTGAGATCACGGGTGATAGGATGGTGAATGATCGTCGTCAGTGGGAGACCAAGTCGAGCGTGAACGCGTCCAATCCCATACGCTAGCGTTTGATTGTCCAGGATGACATCATACTTCGCGCGATGGCGTTTCAGATATTGATAGGCGCGCTGGCCAAACGCGAAGGGTTCAACAAATTTGCCTGAGAGATGGCCGAAATACTCATACGTATCGGTCGGGCTGAGCAAGTGTTTCGGGCGCAGCGCAAAATGGCCATGATGCGGCTTCGAGAACAGGTCGAGCGATGGCAGTTTAACCAGGTTCACGTCGGCGCTTAGCTCGGGATAGGGAGGGCCAGAAACGACGTCGACAAGCGCGCCAGCTTTCACCAAAGCTTGGCTCAAATAGTCGACATAGACCCCTTGGCCGCCAACTTTTGGATCGGACCGATAAGACAATATGCAGATCCGCAGCGGCGCACCCTGTGCAGGCAGGTCCGCGCCTTTTTCTTGGCTCTGCTTGGTAACGTCCAGCATGAAGATTATGCGGTCCCTGTCTTTCGTGTCTCGCTATCCACAATTGGCACCGCGAGTGCAATCAATAGATGCTGGAAATGCCTGCTAAAAAATCGCCCAGCCGCCAAGATTTGCGGCAGCTCTGGTCGCGAAAGCGTGTTTTTCAGATCGGTTTCTATGGGCATCGGTTTGGCTAGCGGGCATGATTGATTTGCAGTTCCCTTGACTTCCCTAGCGTCTGTCCACCGACCGGATGCAAAAAGTGAGGAAACACCATGAAAGTTGCAGCCGTCAAAAAGCCTGGAGGCCCCGGAAATCTGATCATCGAAGACCGCCCAGATCCTGTCGCAGGACCGGGCGAAGTCTTAGTGCGCATTCGCGCCTCTTCTCTCAATTATCATGACTTTGTGGTCGTGATGGGCGGCATCCCAACCGACGATGGACGGATCCCGATGTCAGACGGTGCGGGGGACGTGGTTGCGGTTGGTGACGGCGTCACAAAATTCAAACCCGGTGACAAAGTCCTCAGCCTATTCTTCCCAGACTGGCAGAAGGGCGAGATTGATGCGCTCGGCTTTGGCGGCGTTCCCGGTGATGGCGCAGACGGATTTGCGGCCGAGCTGGTTGCGATGCCAGAAAGCGCGTTCACGCGTATGCCCGAGGGCTATTCCTATACAGAAGCGGCGACATTGCCCTGCGCGGCGCTGACCGCCTGGCGCGGCATGTTTGTCGAAGGCTCCGTAAAGCCTGGCGATTGGGTGTTGACGCAAGGCACGGGCGGCGTCTCTGTTTTTGCGCTTCAACTCGCCAAAGCGGCTGGAGCCCGGGTGATCTCGACCTCATCCTCAAATGAAAAGCTTGAGCGGATGAAGGCTTTGGGCGCTGATCATGTGATCAATTACAAAGAGACCCCGGAATGGGGAAAGAAAGCCCTCGAACTGACGCGTGGCCGCGGAGTGGATGAGGTTGTTGAGATTGGCGGACCTGGAACAATGGCGCAGTCGATCCAAGCTTGCCGTGTGGGCGGGCATATCTCGCTGATCGGTGTGCTAACGGGTGTTTCCGGCGAAGTTCCAACCGCAGCTTTCTTTTCGAAGAATTTGACTATGTCCGGGATCACGGTCGGTTCAGCCGAGCATCAGGAAGATATGATCGCGGCCATTGAGGCTTCGAATATCAAGCCTGTTCTCGACAAGGATTTCCCGCTCGATCAAATCGCTGAAGCGTTCGCGCACCAAGCGAGCCAGCAGCATTTCGGCAAAATCACGCTTTCAATCTAGTCTCGCGCGTATGCGGAGGCGTGCGGCTGACTTTACGTCGGCGGCCAAATCCGCATTGTAGAAAATAGTATTGATCACGCGCTCAACGGAGCATTTTACATGACAGACTCAGCTATCTATCCCGTCCCTGCGGACTTTGCCTCGAAGGCCAATCTGACGCCAGAAAAGTATCGTGAGATGTATGCGGCTTCGATAGCTGATCCGGAAGCGTTCTGGGGCGAGCATGGCAAACGCTTGGATTGGTCCAAGCCATACACGACGGTTAAAGATGTCTCTTGGGACAAGTCTGATCTGCATGTGCGCTGGTATTCCGATGGCGAGCTGAATGTCTCTTACAATTGCATCGACCGACACCTCGCGACCCGCGGTGATAAAGTCGCTCTGATCTGGGAGGGCGATGATCCGGCCGACGACGCGAAAGTGACCTATAGGCAGCTGCACGCAGCCGTCTGCCGATTTGCGAATGTCCTGAAAGACATGGGCGTCAAAAAGGGTGATCGGGTCACCATCTATATGCCGATGATCCTGGAAGCGGCCTATGCGATGCTGGCCTGTGCGCGGATCGGCGCGGTGCACTCGATTGTGTTTGGCGGCTTCAGCCCGGAAGCGCTGGCCGGCCGGATCACTGATTGCGACAGCCAATTCATGATCACCGCCGATGAAGGTATTCGCGGCGGACGGATTGTGCCGCTGAAGAAGAATGCGGACGCGGCCTGCGAGCTGGCTGGCGGGATGGTCGAAAAAGTCCTCGTCGTGAAACGCACCGGCAACTCGGTGAACATGCAAGACGGCCGCGATATCTGGCTGCACGAAGCTGGCGCAGATGTCAGTCGTGACTGTCCGCCTGAGCCAATGAGCGCCGAGGATCCACTCTTCATCCTGTATACGTCAGGCTCCACCGGCAAACCTAAAGGCGTGCTGCATACCACCGGCGGGTATCTCGTCTGGGCCTCAATGACGCATGAATATGTCTTCGATCTGAAAGAAGACGATGTCTATTGGTGCTCGGCCGATGTCGGCTGGGTCACCGGGCATAGCTATATCGTCTATGGCCCGCTCGCCAATGGCGCGACCAGCATGATGTTTGAAGGTGTGCCAACCTATCCGGATGCGAGCCGCTTCTGGCAGGCTTGCGATAAGCATGGCGTCACCATTTTCTACACCGCGCCAACCGCGATCCGCGCGCTGATGCGGGAAGGCGAAGGGCCGGTGAAATCCACTAGCCGGTCGACCATCCGCCTGCTTGGCTCGGTCGGAGAGCCGATCAATCCAGAGGCTTGGGAATGGTATTACAAAACAGTCGGCGATAGCCGCTGCCCGATCGTCGACACCTATTGGCAGACCGAGACCGGGGCCTGCATGATGGTGCCATTGCCAGGGGCCACGGATCAAAAACCTGGCGCGGCGAGCCATCCTTTCTTCGGGATCGAACCGAAACTGGTTGATGCTGAGGGCGCAGAGCTCACCGGCGCAACCGAAGGCAATCTGATCATTACCAACAGCTGGCCTGGGCAAATGCGGACCGTCTATGGCGACCATCAGCGCTTCATCGACACCTATTTCTCAACCTATCCCGGGACTTACTTTACCGGCGATGGCTGTCGCCGAGACGAAGACGGGTTCTACTGGATCACAGGCCGCGTGGATGATGTGATCAATGTCTCTGGCCACCGCATGGGGACCGCCGAGGTTGAAAGCTCGCTGGTCGCGCATGATGCCGTCGCAGAGGCCGCCGTGGTCGGCTATCCGCACGAGATCAAAGGACAGGGCATCTATGCCTATGTCACCCCGGTCGCGGGCATCGAAGCAGATGATGAGCTGAAAAAGAGCCTCGTCCAGCACGTGCGCACAGAAATTGGCCCAATCGCCAGTCCCGACCTGATCCAGTTCGCCACCGGCTTGCCGAAAACGCGCTCCGGCAAAATCATGCGCCGCATCCTGCGCAAGATTGCTGAGGACAGTTTCGAAAATCTCGGCGACACGTCCACACTCGCCGAGCCCGAAGTCGTCCAAGACCTCATCGATAACCGGCAGAACCGATAGGGCTGTGCGGGGCGTGCTAGCCCCGCTCCACCCGCACAAAGGTCATCGCGAACGCGGCAAGGCAGAAGCTGACGGCGCCGAACAGTACGGCAAGCAGAGGCACACCGCCGACAGCTGGGGCGACGCTTGTCTCGAGCGATCTTAAAATCGGACCCATCGTTCCGCCGACCAGGATCTGTGGGAGCACGATGAAGAAATTGAAGATCCCCATATAGATGCCCATTTTCCGGACCGGCAGGGCGTCAGCCAGAATCGCATATGGGAGCGCCAAAATAGACCCCCAAGCCATGCCGAGGCCGATCATCGGGATCAGCAATCCATATTGAGATGAGAATAGGTGATAGCCAATGAAGCCGGCGGCGCCTGCTAGCAAATTGAAGGCGTGTAGGCTGCGCGGGCCGACGCGTCGTGCGATCCCGGCAATGACAAACGCGTAGAGCGCTGCAACACCATTTTGTACGGCAAACATGATCCCGACCCAATCGCCGGCATCTTGATAGGCTTTCGAGCTGGCATCAGCGGTTTCCCAAGCCTGTAGGGCGACGGCTGGGGTGGTGTAGATCCACATGATGAAGAGTCCCACCCAGGAGAAGAATTGCACGAAGGCCAGGCGCTTCATCACGCTCGGCATCGTTGTTAGGTCGCCCAAAACATCAGACAGGAAATTGCTGGCATTGCGGTCGTTTTTGACCAACTGACTGTTCCACAAATACAGCACGCCCAGGAAAAGCAAGCCGCCACCTAGAATGTAGAACTGCTGATCGCCATTCGCAAAATAGACGGCCGCTGTGAAGGCGGCCCCGATTGCAGCGATGATCAAACCCCATTTGGAGAAGAAACCGGACACCGGCCGCTCGTCTTTCTCGACTCCGCCTTCTTGCTCAAAGATGTTGTCTTCGTCTTTGCCAAAGGCTTCGAGTTCGTCCGGTGAGTATTCTTTGGTTGTAAACACCGTCCACATCACGGCCATAAACAGCGCCGCGCCGCCGATGTAGAAAGACCACTTTACATTGTCGGGGATGACGCCGTCTGCGGCTTCGTTCGAAACGCCGAGCGCGTTGAAAACAAATGGCGCAATCGAGGCGAGCACGGCGCCCGCGCCAATGAAGATGGTTTGCATGGAATAGCCGAGCGGGCGCTGTTTACTGGGCAGCATATCGCCGACAAAGGCTCGGAATGGCTCCATCGTGATGTTCAAGCTGGCGTCCAGAATCCAGAGCGTTCCAGCCGCGACCCAGAGCCAAGGCGAGTTTGGCATAATGAAGAGGGCAAGCGTGGTCAGGATCGCACCGACCAAGAAGTACGGCCGGCGTCGACCAAGCGGCCCCCAGGTCTTGTCGCTGAAATAGCCAACAATTGGCTGCATGATCAGGCCGGTGATTGGGCCCGCGAGCCAGAGCAGGGGCAGGGTGCTCATATCCGCGCCGAGGGTTTGGAAGATCCGGCTGACATTGCCATTCTGGAGTGCGAAACCAATTTGGATCCCGAAAAATCCGAAGGACATATTGATAATCTGAAACAGATTGAGCTCGGGTTTTCGAGCCGAGTCTTGCGCGCTCACGGCGCCTCCTGAGACTGCCATTTTGATCCTCCGCTACATTTTATCTTTGTTTGAAATCAGAACTTTGCCTTGCCAAGCCTCGAGCGTACCTGCGCTGCCGAGGTCGAGGGTTTCGGGCGTCTCGGTGAAGGCATCGACCCAGTCGCCCGCGACAGGGCCATCGGTCAATTCATAGGCTGCGTGGGTCGTTGATAGGTTGAACAGAACGACGACCCGGTTGCCGTCTTTCTCTCGGGCAAAGCTCAGAACCTGGCTCGGATTGTCAGTTGAAACTGGAATGATGCGACCGCCTGCGGCGCCATTGTGGAGCGCGGGATTGGCTTTCTTGATTGCGATCAACTGTTTGATCAGAGCGCCATCGGAATGGGAATAATCGCCCCATGCGATTGGGTCACGCTCGAAGAATTCGAGCTGGTTCTGGTTTCCAATTTCTTGGCCGTTATGGATCAGCGGAATGCCTTCTGTCACGAATGAAAGCGTCAGCATGGCGTGATAGGCATCGCCATAAATCGCTCCGGTTGAACCGTCCCAGGCGTTTTGGTCATGGTTTTCCGTGTAGAGCATGCGATAGGCATCGAGCGGCCAGGTGGAAATTTGTTCGCTAAGATATCCACGTAAGTCGCCTGCATCAGACTGCCCTTTGGCGATGCGCTGCGCGGCCTCTTTCCAATGCCAGGCATAGGTCGCGTCGAAGGCGTTGCGATGCAGGTCTCTTTGTTGCCACTCGGCGAGCATGAAAACTGGTTTGATCGTGTTGAGTTCGACGCGGACCGTTTCCCAAAAATCGAGTGGGACAAAACCGGCCACATCAGCGCGGTATCCATCGACATCGAACTCTTCGACCCAATAGCGCAGCGCCCGCGTTTTGTACGCGCGCAGATCTGGGTTGTCATAGTTGAGGTCAATGATGTCGGCCCAGTCTGTCCAAGGCGTTGGGTGGAAGTCTCCCTTCCAGTCGGTTTCGTACCAGTCTGGGTGCTGGGCCACGAGGGGATTGTCCCAGGCGGTGTGGTTTGCCACCCAGTCCAAAATCACTTTGAAGCCGTGTTCATGCGCAGCGGTGACAAAGGCACGAAACTCTTCTTCGGTTCCAAATTCCGGGTTCACGCCGAAATAATCCTTCACCGCATAGGGGCTGCCGAGGCTACCTTTGCGATTGACCTCGCCAATCGGGTGGATCGGCATAAGCCAGAGAATATCGACGCCTAATTCTTTAAGTCGCGGAAGGTGGGCTTGTGCCGCTTTGAACGTGCCTTCGGGCGTGAATTGGCGCGTATTGATCTGATAGATGACTGCATCACGCGCCCATTCGGCATGTTCGATTTGGACATAGGGTGTAGGCGCATAGGTGTGCTGCGTGCTCGAGTTTGCATAATTTTGCGAAACGATGGAGGGCTGCGCACATGCCGCCATGGCAAATAGCGAGATCAATGTAATGGCGCGTGCAATCATTCTAGCCTCTCCTCCCTGTAGCGCTTTTGCAATAGCACTATCGTATCTGGGTGTATAAAGCCTAGTTTGGTCGGTTTGGCAATTTTTGCCTTGAATAAATGTCGGTTGACCTGCTGGGTGTCTTTGGGGAGTATGGTCAAAGAATTGCAAAAATTTGCGGGAGGTGGCGTGTGACTGTGATCCGATCAATTTTGATGGCGAGCGCTGTGCTGTGCA
>Ga0256829_1002682_pt1 | contig 13001 bp, 15 predicted proteins | sample 131447metaG_FD_185979 | JGI IMG/M metagenome (GOLD analysis project Ga0256829, IMG submission 185979) | Hydrothermal vent microbial communities from Lau Basin, Pacific Ocean - 131-447 | ecosystem: Environmental > Aquatic > Marine > Hydrothermal vents | place: Pacific Ocean: Lau Basin | collected... | reverse complement strand
CTCTACCCGAAGCTGGCTTGATGGCTCAAAAGCTGGAAGAGTAAATCCCTTAGCGGGAATGACAGATTTCATAATCTCACATACCCCAGTTAGGGTGTCCGAAAAGGGAGGAGTATTTGTAAATAGTTGTGTGGCGCCATCCATGATGTCTCGCTTTGGTTCCATCTGACCAAGAGCATCAAGCTGATGTCGAAGTCCTTGCGGTAAATGTGCTATCAGATTTTCGCGAATCTCTCGGCAAACATCATTCAGCCGCTTCTCTGCTTTATCACCAGCATCCTTTAAATCTTTCAACTCCTTTTGGAGCTGTTTCTGCTCTGGTGACTGCAAAGCACTTTGGCATAACGGGCAATTAGCAAGGTCTTCGGGAGTTTCTGGCTCTAAATACCACTGAGAGGCAAGTGCCTTGAGCCTCAGTTTGAGATCATCCTGCTGCCGGATATGCCAACTGATCGCGGACTCTAAATCTCGTTCAGCTTGGGCTATTAATTCAGGGAAAGCATCAAGATACCCGGTTTGTTTAGCATCAAACAATTCTTTGAGAATACTAAAAGCCTTTACCTTTTCGGAGGCTCTCTTTGCTACTTCCCTTGCTACTCCAACCGCATCGGAAACAACTTTTCGGCCTTGGTGCTGCGATAAATCAATGTTATTACTAACAACAGAGTCAAGTGTCTTGGCAAATTCCCCTGCAGATTTTGACATCTTGTCGATCAACTTTTCTAAGCTTTCCGTTATATCAGCCTTATTGATCTTGACTATGTCTGACAAATCAATTTCGATAGTTTTTGATTTCTCTATGGCAACAGAAACTTGTCTTTCGTAAGTAGCTCCAATTTGGGCAAGTCCTTGATCCTTAGCATATTTCAGAAACTTTCGTGCACCATGTGTTAATGCTGCTGCACCATCCCCAATGGCTCCCAGCTGGTCGAGACCAGTTAAAGCTTTCACGGCTTCATATAATGATTGGCTCCGATCTCCAAAATTTATGTACTTCATGCGGCTGGGCATTAAAATGCCGCTTTCTATTAGTTGAGGCGCGGAAAGAAGTCGGGGATCCACATCTTGCTTTCCTATTTCAATGTTTCCATCTGCCTTGCTAAGGATAATCCGCTCAACTATTGCTTCATCCCCTGTTTTGTTCCGGAATGTCAACTTTACTAGAACACGAGCGTCCTCGCCTATGTCTTCAGCGCGTGGCGGATAGGTCGCAAGCGGCGGCCATGTTCCGATCTTTTTGCCATCAGTATCAAATACTGGTTCACGATCACCATTATCTGCTACCGGCCCTAAGTGTTCTCTTACGCGACGGCCCGTAAGCCCCCATATAATGGCACTAACAAGAGATGTTTTTCCTGATCCGTTTTGTCCCTCAAGACACCAGCTTTTTCGGTCAACATCTAGAACAAAAGGATGTTCTCCAAAAAGGTTTATTCCGCCAAACCCTTCAGTTTCAATTGTCGCCAAACGAAAACCATCAACACCTTCAGCACTTTCAATTTCTTGTATTTCGTCTTTGGGATCATTTCCTTCATTCTCCCAAGCTTCTATCAAATCAGGGAAAATAGACTCATCACCCTTCAATACAACGTCTGGACTCTGCTTCGTAAGGCAGTCTAATAGTCGACGCGCCTCAGGGGAGGCCAGCACAATTTTCCCAGCCGAATAGCTACCATGGCTTACCCATTCCAGCTCTTGACCCGAGAGCAGTGAATCAACTGCTTCCTGATAAGTTGTCGTCATAATTTTCCTCCATCAAACCATCGGGGTCACAATCCATCAGGGTCAGGTCTATGAACCAACCAATGGCAAACCAATGGGGTCAGACTCGATTGATTTCTTTAATACTCTCACTTTCTACCTCCCAACATTGCTGTGCAGCAGATCAATGAGTTCTGTGAGGGTTGGCATGGTTTCGTATTGTGTGAGTTCTGCGGGGATTTGATTATCCCAGGATGCTTTTGAATCGACACATATGTGAACCGCTATTTCGAGTGGCTGGGTGTCGTCCAGTGAGCCTGCTGGCACCCAGACATAGGGTTTGTCTCTGAATGGGTTGGGTACTACTGAGCCGCACAGAGAACAGAAGTCCGAACGAAAACCTGTGGGTTTGACGTAGGAGGTGATTTTCTCTTCTCCGTTCAACCAGCGGAATATCTCTTTGGCAACAATCAGCCCGGTATTGGAAGCACTGCCGCCCTGTTTGCGGCAAATGGAACAGTGGCATTGATAGAGCTTTGGCAGCTCGCCTATCAATTCAAATGCTATCTCTCCGCAAATACATTCACCGCGCATATTCATCCCCTGCCCGCTTCAACCTTTAATCAAGGTAACCTGCATATTCAGCCATGAATCATGCGCTGTTCCCAGCCATGCGCCAAGACATCATGTTTTGATTGCTCGTTACCGCCTAGTCTTTCCGACCAAAGAGGCGTTCTAAATCGTTGAGTGACAGGCTGACATAGGTCGGGCGGCCATGATTACACTGGGCGATATTCGGCGTCTGTTCCATTTTGCGCAGCAGTGCATCCTGTTCTTCATGGGACAATAAACGGCCTGATTTAATCGAGCCTTTGCAAGCGCGATTGCCCAACCAGCGTTCCAGCACTCGCGCCTGTCCGCTGCTTCCGGCTTCGGCATCGGTGCCCAGTAAACGACAGGATTCAATCAGTTCGGTCACCAGCTCAGTTACCGGTTCTGCCGCCAGCATGGCCGGCACACTGCGAATCAGGAACGATTCATCACCGCTGACATCCAGCTCTACGCCAAAGGCCAGCAGGCTTGGGGCATGATCATGCAACCATGCCGCTGTTTCGCCATCCAGCTTCAATTCAACCGGCGTCAGCAACATCTGTGTGCCCACCGATTGTCCAGTCAGTTGTGTTTTTAACTTTTCAAAGGTCATGCGCTCATGCGCTGCATGCTGATCGACCAGCATGATGCCATCGTCTGTCTGGGTGAGAATATAACAGCGGTGTAACTGCGCCAGCGGTTGACCCAGATCGAGCTTGCCGTCTGTTTGATAATCGCCTTCGGGTTCTGCCGCATTTGCGCCCGAAAATAAAATGCGTTGCAAATCAGACGGCATGGATGTGCTCTGGCCGGATGGGCGAAAACTACCGGATGAGAAGTGCGGCATACCACCAGAATACGAGCCCCCCCCCTGCCCCGCTGCTGCACCTTGATAAGATCCCATACCACCCTGCATGCTTCCGATGGCCTGATCGGTAGTCGTGGACGATACCGCTTGCCCCATGCGTTCAATACCCGCCCGAATACAGGCCACAATGCCTGCCCGCACGGTCTGCGGCGATTTGAAACGCACTTCGCGCTTGGCCGGATGTACGTTCACATCGACATCGGCCGGATCAATCTCGATTTTAACCAGCGCCACCGGATAACGATCATGAAACATCACATCCCGGTAGCCGGCGCGCACGGCAGCAATCAACTGCTTGTCGCGAATCACACGCCCGTTGACCAGAAACATCATTTTGGTGGAATTACGATGGTGAAAGGTCGGCAAGCCCAGATGCGCGCTGATTTGCATGCCTTCGTGTTCGATACATTGATCGATGCTGTTGTCGGAGAAATCTTTGCCCATAATCGCCAGCAAACGGGCGCGTTCATCCTGAGCCGGATAATCACAACGCTTGCGCGTATCGAGTTCTAACAGCATAGCCACCGCCGGGTTGGCCAGAGCCAGGGCGCGAAATACTTCAACAATAGCCGCTTCTTCAGTTTTCTCTGTGCGCATGAAATTCAGCCGTGCCGGTGTATTCAAAAACAGATCGAGCACTTCAATACGGGTGCCGATTCTGGGCGCAGCCGGACGTGTTTCGCTCGCCCCCCCGCCATCAACGCGCACCTCGACACCCTCGGGTTGACCAACAATTCCCGTCTGCATGCGAAAACGCGATACAGATGCAATCGATGGCAACGCCTCACCTCGAAAACCATGCGATGCAATGCGATGCAGATCTTCCGAGCTTTCAATTTTGCTGGTGGCATGGCGCCGTAACGCCAGTTCGGCATCGGATGCGGACATGCCGCTACCGTTATCTTCGATCACCATGCTTTTCTTGCCCGCACCGGTGATGCGAACATTAATCTGCGTAGCGCCTGCATCCAGGGCATTCTCCATCAACTCTTTTACCGCCGAGGCCGGACGCTCCACCACTTCGCCAGCGGCAATCTGGTTGGCTACCTGTGAGGAAAGCACATGAATGACGGAATTAATCATTTGTTGTTAGATACTGATGAGAAAAGCATGGAATTCCACAAAATAATCCTGACTGCATACAGTTCCTTGTACTCCTGCGTTATCATTCGGGGAAGCCTGCGTAAAAAGTCATTACAATACCACCACAAACAATTTTATCCGGCTCAATATTTAGCATGGGATAATCATTACATATCTGGCACGTTTTTTGCTTGGGAAGAGTTTGTATAAGAATGGACGATATTCGTCCGGTTATCATCAACGCCAGGCCGGATGACCATGCACTGCGAGCTACTACCCGCCGCATCATCGCCGATCTGGAATCCCTGCAACGAAAACCCTCCGTTTCCTCCGATACTTACCTTTGGCTTCAGCGCCTGACATCGCGCCTGCTGGATGCGGAACACGGCGCTCTGCTGCGGCTCGGTTCAAAGGGGAACATATCCACCAACGTCCGCATGTCCATCGAACAGCATGTCGAGCATAGGCAATCACTGCTGATGGACGCACTGCAAAATATGCCCGCCGCCCGCCGCATGCTGAATCAGTGCTGTCAATTGATTGGTCAGAAGCCCACCGACGACGTTTCCATCCTGGACAAGACACGTCATTTAAACCGCTGCCTGAAAAAACATTTACAGCATGATATGGAGCTCAGAGAGGAATTACAGCAACTAGTCGAGGCATTCACGCCTTCGCTGGATGCAATTGCCACCGTGATGCAAGAGGCCGGGGAAGAATCACCGGAGCTGCAACAGGTTAAGCAACTGCTCGATCAGGAACTGCCAGCTGACGCCGAGCAAGCCAGAGAACTGCTACAAAATGCCCGTCTGGGTATTGTACAGGCAGGCACAAAGCTGAGCAGTGCCAGCGCAAAACTGCGCGGCACCATCCAAGGCAATCTGGACCAACTCAGTGAGATGGCGGGCAAGCTGGAGCAGGCAAAGGCGGAAGCACGCAATGATCCGTTGACAGGTCTACCCAACCGCAGACAACTGGCTGAATTCCTCAGAGCCATGGATCGCAACTGCTACAGTTTTATCATGGCTGATATCGACTTTTTCAAAAAAATTAACGACCAATACGGCCATGATGCCGGAGATGAAGTACTGTGCCAACTAGCCAAGGTTCTGAACGAAAGCATCCGCAGCACTGATCTGGCGGCTCGCGTCGGCGGCGAAGAATTCTGTATTGTCTTTCCGGCAACGGATCTGGCAACCAGCACCCGATTGGCTGAATCGCTTCGACAGGCTGTGTCCATCCATCCGTTTAAAACTACGCAGGGCGATATCTCAGTCAGCATCAGCATCGGCTTGGCAGAGCACCGGCAGGGAAGCCCGCACGCCGACACATTCAAGGCAGCCGACAAAGCTCTTTATCAGGCCAAGCAGAACGGGCGCGATCAGGTAAAAACAGCCCACACAGCATAATCGTTGATCTATCGGTCGGCATGGGCTTCCTGACCTTCACCCGAAACTAGTCCGGCTTTTCATGAATCCGGGCCAGGTAGCTGTTCCTCAACCTGTTCCGCCGGCAGCGGCTTGCCAAGCAGGTAACCCTGAATCATATCGCAACCTTCACAGCGCAAAAATGCAAGCTGATCTGCCGTTTCTACGCCCTCGGCGATAACCTTCATTCCCAGCGCGTGCGCCATAGCGATAATGGTACGAACGATCACTGCATCTTCAGCATCGTCCGGCAGGTTTCGGATAAATGCGATATCTATTTTCAAATGCTGCGCAGGCAATCGCTTTAAGTAGGCCAGCGACGAGTAACCGGTCCCAAAATCGTCAATAGCCATGGAGACGCCGCCATCCACCAGTTGTTGCATGATGACAATGGCCGTATCCGGCTGGCTCATGGCGGCAGTTTCAGTGATTTCGATTTCAAACCACTCCGGCTCTGCGCCTGCCTCCCTGATATGCCCGAGAATATCTTCGGCCAGCCCTACCTGCATCAACTCCAGCGCCGAGACATTGATACCGATACGACCGGGATGACGCCCCTGCTGATGCCAAAGTCTGGCCTGGCGCGACGCCTCGCCGATGACCCAAGCGGTCAGCGGACGAATCAGACCGGCCTCTTCTGCAATCGGGATAAATTCCGCCGGTGAGACCATGCCCAACTCTGGGTGGAACCAACGTAGCAGGCTCTCCACGCCGCTAACCTGTTCGCCGTCGTCGTTCAGCCGGAACTGGGTCTGATAATAGAGTTGCAACTGCTGTCGTTCAGCGGCATGAGCTAATTCACTCTCTAACACCATGCGTCGTCTGGCAGCCTCTTCCATCTCGCCGGAAAAACAGTGTACATCCAGGCGATGCTGTTTGGCGTAGTACATGGCGCTATCGGCATGATTCAGCAAGGTATCGCTTTCCCGACCGTCATCAGGGTAAGCGGCCAAACCGATACTGACGCCGATACTGAACTCCTGATTGGATATAAGCATCGGCTGCTTCAGCGCCCTGGACAGTTTATTGGCCACTCTCAATGCACTGGACGGATCAGTTTCCGGCAGTAACACGGCAAACTCATCACCGCCCATGCGGGCGGCCGTATCCGATGCCCGCAATGTCTCCAGAATTCGATCCGCCACTACCTTCAATACCCGGTCGCCACAGGCATGACCTTGGGTGTCATTGATGATTTTAAAACGATCCAGATCCAGAAACAGCAAGCCCAACTGGCGGCCGCGCCGCGCCGCCATGCTGCAAGCCTGTTCCAACCGGTCGATATAGAGTCGCCGGTTGGGCAGTTTTGTCAGTTCATCGGTGTAGGAGAGCAACGTCAACTGATCTTCGGCCTGCCTGCGGTCGCTGATATCCTGAATCAGTAACTGCACCGAAGGATTGCTTTCATAGACCACAGGGACGCCGCGAATTTCCGCCCAGAACAGGCTGCCGTCCAGCCGCTGCAGACGCAGTTCCGTCGGCTCGATATGGCCGCCCTGCTGTAGTACCTTTATCAGTTCCGAAAAGCTGTTGCGATCTTCTGTATGGATCCGGGGCGACATTTCATGTTTCAGCACGCTGTCCGCAACATTAGCGCCCAGCATGGATAGGGCTGCCGGATTGGCGAATTGCACCACCCCAGCCGTCTGGATGATGATGCCGACAGGCGTAGTTTCTATGAGCTGACGATATTTGCTCTCGCTATCTTCCAGCGTCTGGCGGATGCGTTGCCGCACCAGTGTCACAGCAACTATTTCGTGCGCTTGCCGAACGAAGCTGGAAAAAGCCTCCGGCAGCATGTTGCCCTCTGCCATCTGCAGATACAACAGCCCCAATTGGTGCTCTTCATGCAGCACAGACAGAGCAAGCGAGCCCGGCGCATCGTGATCCGGCGCTACCGGCTTGCATGGCATATGCTGTTCTCTGATAGGCTCACCGCACAGACAGTGGCCGACGGGGATCATCAAATGTCGTTTTTTTTCATCGCCTTTCCACCCCTGACTGGCTGTCAGCCACATTTGGTCGCCCTGAACGGTATAGATGGCGTCAGCAACGATGGGCCATGGCGAAGTAAGCATGACCTCAAGCATCTCTTTCAGGCGTTCATGCAGGGGTGAATGCGCCTGACTGATCACCCGCAGTCGCAGCAGTGCCTTCTGCACCCACTGACTCTGTTTAAATGCCGTGAGATCACGCAACACCACCGAAAACTGGCGCTCTCTGCCGGCCGTGAACGTATGCACGGCGGTTTCGCACGGAAACGCCTCGCCACTGCTCTTTTGCCCTCGCAGCTCCCTGACCTGTCCGATCATGCGGTGGGTGACTCCACGTCCCTCTAATACAAACCACTGCTTATGTTGCTCGCGTATATCAGCCGGTACCAGATCATGAACGGTCAGCCCATCACGTGCCAGATCGCTGTAATCGAACATCGCATTGGCAGCCGGATTGCTACGCAGGATGCGCCCTTTCGCATTCACCACCAGAATAGCATCATGGGCGTGATCAATCACCGCCGCCAGCTTGGCCCGCTCAACGGAGAGCTGCCGGGTGCGCTGTGCCACCTTGCGGTTCAACACCTCGTTGGTACGGACATGGTTGAAGGTAAGCAGGGTCAACAGCGCTGTGATTATTAACCCGGCTGCCAGTGTCCAGATATCGATACTGTGTTGCTCAATACCCTGCAGGTAACGGAACAGCATTGCGCTTAGAAGCATTCCTGCGATACATACGAGCAACCAGCTATAGCGAGGCAAGCGTGTGTGCGGCTTCATCGCGGACATCTCAATCCGATGCCAGCACCTGCTGCAGGCAATCAATCAGTTCGCCCGGCACAAAGGGCTTGAGCAGAATATGCTCGATGCCAAGGGCCTCAGCACGCGACTTGGATTGACCAAAAAGAAAACCACTCATCAGCAGAATAGGGGGAAACACATAGCCCTGTTGCTGCATAGATTCAACTAAATCGAGGATATTACCATCATTCAAGCTCATATCAGTCACAACTGCATCCCAGAGACTCCCATTGAGCGCCTGCCGCGCTTCCTGGATCGATTGTGCTACTTCCACGTAGCTGGCCAATTCAAATTCCCTGAGCAGATCGGCGACAATTTCGCGAATCGATGCCTGATCATCTACCACCAAAATGCGGCATGAATGTTCCATTATATCTGTTCCATCAAATCAAGACTCTCCCTTATCCCTGTATCTATCGGAGTTCAGAGCGATTCCTTTAATTATCCCTGCGGGATGGAAAAAGCCTGCCGACGTACGTTTTCCTGTCAGTGAGTCCGGCATGTACCTGTAAACTCGGCATCTGCAATCACATGCCCTTCCATTGCGACTTCCACATCAGATCTGACCGGCTCATGTAAATCCGGTAGCAACGCATCCAGCGCAATAGAGTTTGAAGCAATAACGACTCGGCCCTGATGGCGGACAGGAGCCATCGTAGCCTGTGCGCCCAGAACTATTGCTCCCTTCCAGCATCCCAGCCGGCAGGTGCATCTCTTCTTCAGCCAGGAACGGGGTATCCGCAGGCAGATTGTAGAGCAACCAGTGCGTCCAACACGTCGTCGGCGCATCCGGATCCGGCGTGTCGGGGTCATCCACGATCAACACCAGACTCTTTGCCGACGACGGCACGCCGTCTAAAGCCAGTTCCGGCGAGATGCCCTCGCCCTGACATGTAAACTGGACGGGAATCACCTCGCCATCCTGAAAAACCGGAGAAGAAATTGTCATGCTCATCGCTCCACCTCCCTGGGACTGACTGGCAGCCCAGAACATATTAAATTGTAGCCACCTCGCATGCGATCAATGGTTCTCAGCACTCCACCAGCGTCGCCGCACATCATGTCAGCAACCTTCATCGCATGAAACACACAGTCCGTTCGCACGAAGCTCAGCCTACTCCTTTTCCGGCAGCAATTAAAGATGCGCTACGCACTACCAACCTCGCCATAAAACAGTGTGGGTTTGTGCATGTTTTTCAATTTTTGGACAATATCATGAGTGACTTGATTACAGGCCAAGCCAGAGTTTTACAGCCTTATCAAGTTCCTTTCGTTGTTTGATATTCAGGGCTCCGATACAATTTTTGATTCGATCAGAACGGACTGCAGTCAGCTTATCCACCATCACCTGAGAAGCTTTCTCCAGTCCTGTTTTGCTATGACATGGAAGATCAATGCGGAACAGTGGTGCATTGACAATATGAGAAGTGACAGGACAAACGACAATGCTGGCATGCGTCGGATTAAACAAATCCGATTGAACAATCACAGCCGGACGAGGTTTGCCATAATCTCCGGCCAAAACACAGGAGACAATATCACCCCGTTTCACGCCTGCCAGCCGCTGCGATCATGTGATAGCTCCCATGCTTCGTCTTCAGAACCTTCTGCACGACTGGCCAGCAAAGATTGCGCCCTCGCTTCGTCTTTGAGTAAATCGTCTGTGTGACTGTCCAGATATTCCTCGATAGCACGCACGATAATGCCATTCTTGCGGCGATGAAGCTTGGCTGATGCATCCTCCAACCGGTGTGCCAGTTGTTCATCCATCCTGATGCTTGTCGTGCATGTTTGAGCCATCAATGCCTCCTGTATTACTTTGTGCTACAATAGTGACAAAGTATTTGTGTGTCAAGTGACTGCGATCTGATTGCATCGTGAGAAGAGCGTGGTTCAAACGGTATATTCTGAGGGTATACGATCATGATTCCCCATAAAATAGCGTGGGGTTGATCTGCCACAGGATCGACCTTCCGGATTCTCCTTTTTCCATACAAACCACGCCGCCGTTACGAAAGCGCACCACTTCGCGATCCGGATTGCCGCAAATCAACAGGCCAGCCAACCGCTGCAGGTGCGGCAGGTGACCGACCAGCATCACATCGTCATGCATGGAGGCAAGATGCGCCGACCAGACGGACGGATCATCGTTCGGTCCCAGATCAAGCGTGCGTTCAACGGCAATGCCGCCCCAGGCCTCGGCGAACATGTCGGCCGTCTGACGGGCGCGCAACTTGCCGCTGTGCACAATTTTCACCGGTCTCGGTTTCTCGAACAGACTCAAAAACCCGGCGCAGCGCGTCACATCCTCCCTGCCCTGATCGGATAAGGGCCGTGCTGCATCTTCACTCACATCTTTCGCCAAACCGTGCTGAACCAGATATACCCGCATCATCACCTCACTTATTCACTCTCTTTATTCCTGGTTCCCCATTCCAAATGTCTAATTCACCCGCAGCGTTCGCTGAATCTGGTTTTGCACCAAAGCCGGAACCCCCACCTCTTCAGCATAATCCTTCCAGCGGGATACGGTTTCCCGCACCTCATTCACAATCGTCCCGGCTCTGCCGCGCTTCATCGACACGACCTTCGCACAGGCCTTGAAATCATCCATCGTGAAATCATCCCTTTTTCCATTCATGCTCATCTGGTGGCTGGCTGTCCAGTCGCCTGCCGGGTTAAAGCTGTAGGTTATATCAAAGGCGGGCGAAAGCGACCATGTGCCGGATTTATCCATCAGGAAAGCGATATTCTTGACATGATCATCCTGATTACGGGCGATAATATTGAATGCCATACGGCGAAACTGCTCCTCGATGGCGCGCATCGGCAAGCCCAGTTGCCGGATCACCTGAAGCGCCTGTTCGTAGCTGTAGGCCCCTGCCATATTGAAATCATCATGGGCCAGTGCACAAAGCGATTGCATATGCAACTTCTCACCGCTGGCCAGACGATCAAAACGCCGGGTCATAAAATGGCGTCTGCCGTTTTCCTCAAACAACCGACACTCGCTGATATCAATGCCGCAATCCCTTGCCATCCTGTAATAGGCGTATTCAATCGCCCCGTAGCCTTGCGGATCCTCGAGCTCCTTGTCCCGATTACCCTTCACCCAGTCAAATTTAAGCAACCAGTACTCAAAGCCCTCCCCTGTCGAAACCTGGCCGGATCGTATTCAAAGGCAGCCACCTCATCGCCTTCAGCCAGCGACACCGCACCGATGGTGCACCCCCAAAGCCGGACTTCGGCGATACTACTCATCGCCCCATCTCCACGACTCATCGGGCTTATCAGCGCGGCGGCTGCCGGAAGCACGCTTGCGCGGTTTCCCCTTTCGCTTCAGCAGTTCCATCGGGCTCGGACCTGCTTCGGGGATGAGCTGATCCAGACCAGGCAACAGATCCAGCACCCGGAAAATACGAATCATGCTCGACATCTGCGCCGAAGCGCCTGCCTCAATCCGCTCCACAGTCCGCTTGGCCACCCCGGCCTGCTCGGCCAGATCAGCCTGAGTCAATTGAAGCCTGAGCCGGTGATCTGCGATCCGCTGACCAATCTCGGCAAGGATCGCGTCATCCGAAAGGAGTTTGGATATTTTCATAATCGCCACCTCTGACGATTTATGCATTAAAACGCAATATTATCGCCATATAAGGCGACTTATACCACTTACCTATAATATGGTCAATTCGTCTTTTATGACGAACTATTCTTATTCGTTAGCTGATTTTTTTGTATGTAGCTTCTCAGCGATTTCTTCTTGAGTTAAGCCTGATGCTTCTCTGGCTTGGCGAAGAAGGGCTCCAATCTTAAAAGCCTGATAGCCGTCTTCGTAGTTTTCTCTGAAATCGGAATCAATCGCTTTCCGCTTGCTGATATACTTTTGTAAATCACTCATGACAGCCTCCTGTTATGATGGTTGCAGTAAACGGCGCACAATCCAGAAACAGTTTACCTATTCCCTATCATGTGACGGTTTTAGTTGATAAATAGGTAAACTGACCCCGGAATTTGCAGATCGTGGTTCGCTTCGCAAGGGTTAAAATCCCCCGGCTACCCGATTAGCTGCTCATTGAATGAGTGCCTGATAATAAACCAGCAACACTTAAATCTTCGTCAATTTCTGGCCAGTGAATACCTTCACCATCACCAAGCAACTCCCAATTGGCTAGTTGTTGTTGAGTCGCTTGAGATAAGCGAGGGAACCAAACCAAAGGAGTCGAGATAGCACGCCCATCAAGCAGTTCAACAATCAAATTTACATCAGTACACTTAATAGTCTGAACTTGGGGATGTAATTCAATTGCTAAAGTATTCATTCCAAGCCTCCAAAAGAGCTTCTTTATTTTCAACAACAAGTTGCTGAAGTTTGCGTAATTCTTTTGGCGAAAAACGCGTAGAACTGGCTAAAGTTACAGGCTTTAACCAAAATTTAGCGAGCATGTTTTCTCGCTGTATATGGATATGTGCGGGTTCGCCATTTTCATTGCTATAAAAGAAGAAACGAAAAGGACCAATTCTTAACACCGTAGGCAT
>Ga0256829_1002681_pt1 | contig 13004 bp, 8 predicted proteins | sample 131447metaG_FD_185979 | JGI IMG/M metagenome (GOLD analysis project Ga0256829, IMG submission 185979) | Hydrothermal vent microbial communities from Lau Basin, Pacific Ocean - 131-447 | ecosystem: Environmental > Aquatic > Marine > Hydrothermal vents | place: Pacific Ocean: Lau Basin | collected... | reverse complement strand
TCTGCCTTACATGCCTCAGCGCTAAACTCATCCGGGCTGACATGCAGTGGTGGCGGCGCATTTGCGCTCAGCCGGATGACTTCGATATTGCCCGCGGAATGTTCAGCCAGCGCCTGCAAGTCCTGTTCCAGCTGCACGCCATGGCTGAAGATATCCGGCAAAGTATGTTCCAACTCATCCGGCTTCTGTACTGCATGCAGCAGCCAACCCGTGGCCGTGTTGCCTGCGCTGGTTCCGGCCCGACCCCAGCCCAGATATAACCTAGCACAGGCACGGGTAAGCGCCACATAGGCCAGACGCACATCTTCGGCCAGCCGCTCTTTCTCCGGCAGTAACAGATCTGCATCCGTCAGTCCGTCCCGCAGGCAGTGCTGTTGGCTTGTTTCATCATAGTAAGGCAGCAGACCTTTATTCTTTTCACGCGGGCGGCAGGACCACATATAAGGCAGAAATACAATCGGATATTCCAGCCCCTTACTGGCATGGATGGTGACGATACGAACCAGATCACCTTCGCTCTCCAGCCGCATTTCCGCTTCACTGTTTTCCGTCGAGCTGATCTGGGCGGTAAGCCAGCCCAGTAAGGCGTCCATACCGGTAATAGACTGCGTTGCCTGTTGCAGCAACTCACCCAGATGCAACAGATTGGTCAGACGTTGCTCAATATACGGACCGTAAGCCATGCATTCACCAATAGCCAACCGCCTGAGCATTAGCTGAAACATCGCCATAAAGCCCTGACGCTGCCAGCGCTCATGCAGTTGACGAAAGAGCTCGCTCCACTCTTGCCAGCGCGCATCATCATGACTGCAGTCGTGTATATAGCGGTAGCCATAAGACAGCAACGAGCTACCCATCGCCTGACGCAGCAGTGATGCATCACGGTAATCAATGATGGCTGTTAGCAGTAATTTCAAACCGCTCGCCTCATCACTGTTCAACACCTTCTGACTGCCGGCTGTCACGCCCATCACCCCACGTTCATGCAGCGCATCACGCAGTGCATCCGCTTCAACATGATTGCGCACCAGCACTGCGATATCGCCCGGCTTCACAGCTTTCCCATCCAGTAGCAGCGATTTATTCCTGCCCGCCAATATCAGGCGCGCGATTTCATTGGCCGTATAAGCATGCATGCAAGCATTAGCAGTGGTTTTCGCCGTCACTTTGCCATTGTCAGCCAGCGGCAGCTGCCAGATGGTCAGCGGCGTGACCTCCTCTCCGTTCTCATAGAGCAGTGCATGCGGCGACGGTGATGGCTTGACGGCGACAAAGGGAATATCAGCGTAAATAAACGGAGCCTCGCGATGGGAGAACAGGCTGTTGACTGCACTGATCAGGCGGGGCGTGGATCGCCAGTTGGTATCAAGCGTGTAATGGATCGCCGCATCCTGTTTGGCGCGAATATAGGTGAAGATATCGCCGCCGCGGAAGGCGTAAATCGCCTGTTTCGGATCGCCAATCATAATCAGCCCCCCCGCTCGCCCCTGCACTCCGGCATAGTCGGTATAGCGATAGATATGCGAAAAGATATCATACTGGGTGGCATCGGTATCCTGAAATTCATCAATCATGGCAATCGGGAAACGCGACCGGATACTTAGACCCAGCACTGCATTGCACGCCAGCGCCCTGTCCAGCATGACCAGCTGATCATCGAATGACAATTGCCCGGCCTGCTGTTTGACCGTCTGCACCTGTTCAAACGCACTGTTATGCGCTTCTTGTAAAGCAAGCAGTTTAAGCCGCTGCTTCAGACGCGGCACACAATCCAACACAGCATCGACCATGCTGAAAAATGGATGTTCCAGCCCCTGCTCTTGCTTGTTTTTCCTCAATTGACGGCGCAACTCGGAGGCACGCATAGCGTCCAGCTCCGATGGGAAGACAAGCAGTACATGCGAGGAAAAATAGTGATCCAGCGCATTCAGCAGGGTTGGCAGATTATCCAGCTTGTACACGTTTTTCGCCCGTTTCAAGGCATCCGAATACAATGCTGCCGCCAATATTCCCCTATCCTGCAACCAAAGCCCGGCCAGTTCGCCGCACCGATCTTCCAGCCCGTGCCATGCATCAAACAGCTCAGATAACGTCCGGCTACCATCGCCGGCATCCTCTCCCCGGATCAGGGTAATGCCGGGGCGGCGCATGGGTTGCTGTAATTTAATCAGCACATCAACATTGGCATAGACACTGCCGAACAACGCCAAATCCCGATGATCCAGCCTATAAGTCGTTCGCCGCCACCAATCTTTCAGGGCATTCGACCAGATTTGAGAATCATCACTTATCATCTCCACATCAAAGGCCTGCCGACTGTTAAAGGCATGCTCGTTCAAGGCCCGCTGACAGAAAGCATGAATGGTACAAATCGCTGCCTCATCCATACTGTGAATAGCCAGCTTCAACTGCCGTTCGGCGACCGACTTTTCAACTCCGCTTAAGGAAGCAGTCCACTGACAGAGAAACACATCGTTCGTATCCGGTGTATGGCAGTGCCTCAGAGCCTGATGCATGCGCAGACGGATACGCCCTCTGAGCTCTTCTGTGGCTGCATTGGTATAAGTCACCACCAGAATCTCACTGACCTTGTATCCGGCCAGCACCATGCGCAGATATAAATTACCAATCGCATAGGTTTTACCTGTACCTGCACTGGCTTCAACCAGTTTGATACCATCCAGGTTCATGGCCAGCGTCGTTGCCGCATCCAGAATCGTCTGCTGACTCATGACCCAGCTCCGATTGCATCCAGCACAGGTCGGTAGAATCGCTCCGCCCAATCTTTGCATGCCTGATCCTCCACAGGTACGCCGCTGACTCCGCGCATGACCATGGCGATATAGACATCCGATTTATCGCCGCTCAGATATTCGCCGCCATGCCATTCATTCAGGATTGCCGCTGCCGCTTTACCATTGCTATATGACCAGCTGCTTTTGGGGAACAACGGCACAGGCCTGCGCAGCCCCTGTAAATACATGCTCATATATGAAGCCAATGTGTTGAGCGCTGCTTCCGACCCGATTGGCGACAGTGTCTGCACCCTGTCACTGGTCAGCAGCACGCTATTTTCGCCCGCCTTCGAGAACCCCGATGCACAGAGAGCCAGATGTTCAAGCCATAGAGGCAGCAGGTATTTACCGGTATATTTTGACGGCGTCACATGCAACAGACCTCGCCCCGGATAATAATCACGAATCTGACCGCTCAAGGTCACCGTGCCGATGCCCTGTACAGAACAGGACAGGTCAATCAGCAGTGGGACTGCCTTCAGCGAGCAGTAGGGTGTCAGGCTTTCCAACATCTCACTCACAGTCTGTTGCTGTTGCTCCAGTACGCGCCCGGCAAAACCGCCATGCGGCAGGATACCCTCCGCCTTCAATCGTTGCGCATCGCTATGACCCTGCTGCATATAATCATCCAACAGCCGCTTCTTCACCTGCCAGCTCGCCAGCCCGTCGAGGGCAAACGGCTCATCATCACAGATCTCATCTTCCTCATGCAGGTACAGGTTCAGACTATGGTTATAAAAATATTTCACCGGATGGCGGGCAAACTGAATCAGACGATGCAGTTCAATAGCTTTATCGCCGTTATCGCCATCCTGTACAGGTAAGGCATGCTCCGGCCAGCAGGCTGTGTCATCATGCCCTGCCCTGTCGCGGATCACATTAGCCAGACGACTCCAATAGGCATCATAAGCATGGTGAATAGAAAAATTATCAGACGAAAATGCCTGCATGGGATGTATATGCGTCAGCGCTTTTACCACGCTCTCTCCCCACTGCCGCTCCAGTACATCGAGCAACTCCCGCACCAGTGTAGAAGGCTGACATTCGGAATTATCGCGCATACTGCGACCGGTATAACTGATATACAGCGTATCGCGTGCGCAGAGCAGGGTTTCCAGCAACAGATACCGATCCATCTCACCCTTCACCGGATCACCCGGCTGCCAGTGATCGACCATCCTGTCGAACTCCAGTGGACGCTCTCGACCGGGAAAGGCCGCATCCTGCATCCCCAGCAGGCAGATCACTTTAAACGGAAGACTGCGCATCGGTCGCATGCCGCAAAAACTGACTCCACCGGAAAAATAACGTCCGGGCATATCCCGTCCGGCCAATCGGGCATGCAGGCAGTGGCCAAGCAATGCACGCGTAAGCTCCAGTGCGCCTGCATCTTCAGCCAGTTCAGCTAGCACATCACGAATCTGTTGCAAACGACCGGCTTTATCGGATGCATCCAAAAACAGATCATCCAGCATGGCCGCCAGCGTACGCTGCCAGGCCCGTGCGCTGCGCGCTGCCTGCAGGGACGCTCGCCAGTGATTCAGTCGCTCAAACAGGTTCCAGAACGCAACCATCGCAGCAATCTCCCCCTGCCCCACGGAGCTCGGCGAAATACCCTGCCACAGCTCACCTTCACCCATGGCAAACCCGGCCAGCAAGCGCTGCTCGGCTTGCTTCCAGCTATTGGCCACGTTATCGGACAAACCCAGTTGTCGTCTGTGGTTGCCATCGATACCCCAGCGCACATGCAACTTCTCCACCATCGCTCGCACCATCGCCGCCTTGTCCGCATCCAGCGAAAAACGCGCGCAGATTTCCGGCACATCCAGCAGAGAGAGTATTTCCGACAGGGTAAAACGGCTAAGCGGCAGTTCCAGCAACTGTAGAAAGGTACGGATTATCGGATGCTCATCCGTTACTGAAATATCGGACACATTCCACGGAATAAATGGCCTCGCATCATCCTTGCAAAACACCGCCTCAATACAGGGCGCATAACGACTGATCTCCGGCACCATTATCAGAATATCTTCGGGCGCAAGCGTCGGGTCGGCGGCCAGTTGTTTGAGCAGAGCATCATGCAGCACCTGACATTCACGCAGGGCGCTATGACAGATGTGCAGCTGTAGCGAATCATCCGCCGGCATATCTGCATGCGTGTCCTGTTGCACGCGGAACAGATCCGTCTGCAACTGGCCCAGCAGCGATGGTTCCCATGCTTCACTGTGACAATCAAACTCCAGCGCCTGCAAGGAATCATCCGCCAGCAGCATATCCTGAAATACCTGCCCCTGCCTGCCCCAGGATGCCAGCAGTTCGTGGCCTGTTTCAAAATACGCAGCCTCATCCTGGTTATCCAGCCGTTTGCGGGCCTTATATTTAGCCGAAACCAGATTGGCCCAGTAGCTGTTAGTTGGCGTCAGATAATACAGGTATATATCACTATGTCCGGCCACTGCCTGAATCACCAGCAACAGCAGTGGCGGCAGATTGGAAACGGCAAACATATGGATGCGCTCCGGCACAGATACCAACGCCCCCTGCTGTAACTGCAACAGGAAGCGATCAATCAGCGCCACACGATGCTGCGTCTTGCCGACCACCCCCAGCATTTCACGCCACAGCATGGCCTGCCAATCAGATCCTTTGCCCTTACTCCAGTCCCTGATCATCTGCGGCCGGTAATATTGGTAGCGATCGAACACATCGGCAATGCGTTCGGATAATTGCCAACGCCTGATTCCCTGATGATCATTAGCGAGGTACTGCTTTAGTGATACAAACGCCGCATCATCCAGCAAGCGTGGCAGCAGCTCGAATATCAGCCAGCCAGCCTGCTCCCGGGCCAGAGGATCACACTTCGGCGCTTGCCTGAGTTCGGTCGAAACCAGACCCCATACCCACGCTGCCGGCAGCGTAAATTCATTATTACAATTAATACCGGCGCGCTCAGCCAGACGATGCCCCAGCCAGCTTTTCATCGGCATACTGGGAATCAGTATCCACTCAGGAGAAAACGGATCACGCAGTGGCTGATCATTCAGCACTCCGGCCAATTGCTCCATTAACAGTTCAACCTTGTTGGAGCTGATTAAATGCAAAGCCATGATCTAGTCCTCTTCCTTTTCCCCGGATCATTCACAATGGCGTTGCCATCATAGCATTCATAGACGGGCGCTCAAATCGATAGATTGAGCATGGCTCTGAACAACACCTGTCCGGATAAACCCATGAAATATTAAGCTAAAGACAGACAGCGGAATGCATCATGGACTGCGCTTGCAGAGCCGCCTCACGCGGATCAGCCGCAAGGATAACGGGACGACCGACCACCAGATAATCGGAACCGGCCCTGATTGCGCTAACAGGGTCTGCTACCCGTTTTTGATCCTGCGCATCCTGATCACCCCAGCGTATGCCCGGCGTGACAGTCATGAAATTGGCACCGCAGGCATGCTTGATGGCAGCCACCTCATGGACACTACAAACAACGCCGCCCAAACCGGCATCTCTGGCCATCTGCGCCCGCTTGAGCGCGACAACGGCAGCCTGTTCTTTGCTCATCGCATCGCTGGTCAGTACGGTTACAGCGATTAATTGCATATGCGGAAACGCCGCAGCCGCTTTAGCTGCCGCAGCCAACATTTCAATACCGCCACCGGCATGCACATTGACCATATCTACGCCGAGTCTGCCGGCACTTTCTATGGCCTGCGCCACAGTATTCGGGATATCGTAAAATTTCAAATCAAGAAATACCTTATGCGTTTCACCAATAGCAACCACCAGTTGCGGTCCTTCAGCCACGAACAGGCGCAAACCGATCTTGAACCAGCCGACTGCATCACCCAGTTGATGGCGCAATGCCAGCGCCTGCTTCGCTTCAGCCACATCAAGCGCCACCATCAATCGATCCCGCATCAGATTTTCTCCTCCCTTTTCGCGTGCAGCGAGCCCCAGCTATGGCACTGGGGACACTGCCAGCGTACATCTACCACCTCAACGCCACACTGCTCACAGATATAATTCCTGGCTGTCTTGCGCCACACCCTGGCGAAGCGGCTATGCGCATCATCCTGTTCACCGAGAACCGCTTGCAAACGTAGCGAGTCACGCAAACAAGCAGGTATAAAACCAAGATCATTGTATAAGGCTCGCGCATCCGCCGCGCTACGCTGTCGGGCAAGCGACTCCAGCCAACCCAAGGCCAATTCCGCGTCAGGATCTTGCTTCCACATGAGAGTCAACAGCAACCTGCCCTTGCTGTCATAAAAATCTGGATGTGCCAACAACTGTGGAATTACCAGCGCAAAATGTTCATTAGCATTGCTGCGCAAGCCGCGAATTTCCTCAACGGCCACATCTGTTTTTCCAGCAGCCATGGCCAACTCAATACTCACCATGCGCGCTGGCGCACAGGCAGAATCCAGTTTAATGGCTTTGGCCGCATAGGCTGCCGCCTCATCATGTCTGCCCTCACCCAGACACTGGCTGGCCAGTTCTGAAAACAGATAAGCCCTGTGCGAGCTGTAGGATACATTACGCACCCGCTCCAGTCGCGACAGCGACTCCTCTGCCAACTGCCATTCGGAGCTCTGTTCACGAATCCTGAGGCTGGCTTCCAGCGCGCCGGCATGATCCGACTGGATATGCAGGGCCTTGTCATACTGCAACAGCGCCCGATCCAACAGGCCACCGGTCTGAAAATCCTTGGCCAGCGCCATATGGGCCTGCAAATGAATGCTTTTTGCTAAATCAGGACGGGCCAACAGATTTTGATGAATGCGTACAGCGCGACCGATCTCGCCGCGGGAGCGAAACATCTCGCCCAGGGCCATATATACGTCGGCCGCCTCCGAGCGCAGGCGGGCAACCTGAACCATCTCATGCAGCGCAAGATCTGGTTCATCAGACAGTAAATAATTAATACCCCGCAGCAGCGGGGAAATGCGTTTATCCTCTTCTTCCTGTCCGAGCTCGCCGTCTTCCTGCTGCGGGCGCAATACCAGCACCAGCAGCAGGATCAGTACGGCAACAGTAATCGCCAGCAAAAACGTATTCATATGTCATCTTGAAGTGGAATATTTCTGAGGTTATCGACTTCCAGTTGCAAGCGTTGGTGTTCTTTACGTAGCCAAGCGATTTCCCGCTTATGTTTACGTCTGGAAAAAGCCATGGCCAGAATGCCGCCGGCAAAGCCCAACATAAATGCGACAAACACAGGGATATAAACCGGGATGGGTCTGCTAACGACGCCAAGGAAATGTAAATCAACCTGCGCCAGATTATCCAGCGCGAACATCGTGGCAAACGATGTCAGTACCAACACCACCAGCACATTGATCCAATTCACCGAATACATGCCCGACAACTGGATAGAGGACCTGGACATGTCGGTATTTAGCCAGCGTTATCGACCCGCTCACGCAGATCCTTACCCGGCTTGAAATGCGCTACGGCTTTGGCTGGCACAGATACCGCTTCACCGGTCTTCGGATTCCTGCCAACACGAGCCTGTCGCGCCTTAGTAGTAAAACTTCCGAAACCGCGCAATTCCACATGCGTGCCGGCAGCCAATGCATCGCCAATGACCGAAAAAATGGTGCTTACTACAACCTCGGCCTCACGCCTGGTGATGCCTTCCTGTTGCTCTGCAATCATCTCTACCAGTTCAGATTTAGTCATCGCACCCTCCGACTCACAAGCATGAGCATAGCCCATCATTACCGATGCGCAAGTGTATAAGCCTGCTAACAAGCCCCTGCTTATCAGAGACTTGGGATCACCGGTCCGTCCTTAGGGCCACGAAAAAATAAATCATCCAAACTTCTATTCGGCGCACCATTTGGATGATTTGTTTTTCCGCGGCTCTTAACCTATAACTTGCCCAACAGCTTGCGCTGCAACTCCAGCGCCAGCGCCGACGGAGAAGAAACATTTGCGGTCTGGCGGGAATAATTGCGTACTGCTTCGCGCTCTTCCCGATCCAGGTGCTGGCGAATGGATAGTGTGACCTGACGTCGCTTGTTATTGACTTCAATAATCTTCGCTTCCACCTCTGAACCGACTTTCAGTTCAGCATGGTCGCGCGGCACTTCGCGCATGGGCATAAAAGCCTGTACGCCTTCCGCCACTTCCACAATCACGCCGGCCGGCTTTACCTCAACCACCGTGCCATTAACACTGCTGCCACGTTTGACGCCCGCCAAAAACAATTCAAAGGGATCATCGGACAACTGCTTGATACCCAGCGCAATCCGCTGCTTTTCCACATCCACGCCCAACACAACAGCCTCTACGTCCTGACCTTTACTGTAAGATGCCAGCGCCGCAGCCCCCGTCAGACCCCACGACAAGTTCTCCATATGCACCAGACCATCCATGCCTTCAGCCACCTGCATGAAAAAACCGAAATCCGTAATATTCTTAATTTTGCCGCTTACATGCGAACCAATCGGATGATCCGCCATCCACTGCTGCCACGGATTCTCACTGACAGCCTTCAGACTAAGACGGATGCGGCGAGCTGAAGCATCCACTTCCAGCACGGCCACATCTACCACATCGCCCTCGGCCAGTATCGCAGCAGGATTCACATCACGCTTTATCCAGCTCAATTCAGAGCGATGAATCATGCCTTCAATACCGGGCTCCAACTCTATAACTACGCCGAAATCCAGCAGACGACGCACAGTACCCGTCAAACCCATACCCGGTTCGTAGGTCGCCGCGACATTATCCCACGGGTCCGATTGCAGGGCCTTCATGGATACTGACACCTTCCCGGTTTGCGCATTCAATTTGACGATTTCAACCTTCACGCTTTGACCAACCACCAGCATTTCCGACGGGTGCTGGATCCGACGCCATGATATATCGGAAACATGCAATAACGCGTCCACCCCGCCCAAGTCAACAAAAGCGCCGAAATCAGTTAATCGCCTTATCTCGCCACTCAGCTTATCGCCCACGGCATGCTGCTCAAAAAAGGCAAGCCGTTCGAGTTCAAGATCAACAGTCTGCGGGCGACGGCGTGACACAACAATATTTTCAGGTCGGCGTCGTGCTTCCAGAACGGCAACCTTGCATGTCTGACCGACCAGATTGGCCGGTAGAGTATGAATATCCACTTCCGAACGCGGCATGAATGCATTCAAACCATTCAGGCTAACCCGATAACCACCCTTTATTTCAGACGTTACTACCGCATCCACAGTGCTCCCGTCAGCCACGGCAGCTTCGATCACTTCCCATGCCTCACGCTGCCTGACGGCCAGCACCGACAAGCTCGCTCCGAAAGAGCCTCCAATCGACTGAATCAAGGCTCTTATTTCTGTGCCTATAGCCGGAACTGGCAACCCGGCCTGATCGAACTCAGCCAGCGGAACCGTGCCTTCGGCCTTGGCGCCTACATCAATGACCACGACATCATCATTCACGCCAACCACCATGCCGGTTACCATCTCGCCGACACGAATCTCTGTTTTTTCCTTCAATGAAGCCTCATACATCAACCTGAATGAATCTTCTTCATTAGCGACTTGCTGCGCCTCTTCAACAGGGTTCGTCACTGTGTCGGCAGACGCTTCATTTGCCGGTGCCTGCGCAATCGTATCTGCCACTCTCTGGCTCTCGACTGTCTGTTCGGCGGCTGCCGGCTCGTCAATCACCACTGTTTCTGCGGTGGCAACATCAGACACGGAATCTACAACGTCCCCTGCAAGCTGCGCAGGGGTCACCACAACTGCCACCCCGGCATCCACGTCCTGTACCTTATCCAGCTTCCTGGTTTCACTCATGGCGCACCATCCTAATAACTCAATTCTCTTACGAATTGTTATTCAGTATTGCGTATCGTTCTAACTCTACATCTCTATCCACCCGGACACGGATCGGGCTGATATACGATCAGCTGCCTGCGCTCCAGAATACCCAGCATGCGATCCACCACCTCATCCACTCGCAATGTTGTAGAATCAATGGAAATGGCATCCGCCGCCTGAGCGAGCGGGGCATGCTGACGCTCTCTATCGCGTTGGTCACGCTTTTTCATATCCAGCAACACCGCATCGAGATCGTCGGCCTGGCCCATCTGTTTCAACTGCGACCAGCGCCTACGCGCACGTTCACGCACCGATGCCGTGAGAAAAAACTTGGCTGGCGCATCGGACAAAACAACCGTGCCGATATCACGCCCATCCATGACGCAACCAGCCTGAGCCAGCTGCCGCTGTAAGCTCAGCAAGCCCTGCCGAACCAGTGGCTTTGCCGCCACCGTTGAGGCAGCCTCGCCCACTGCTTCCGTACGCAGGCGCGGCGTCCAATCCTCGCCATGATAGCCGACGCCGTGACTGGTCCACGCCAACCCCGTCACCATATCGTCCACCATGATCGTAAGCGCTGCCCCATCATTCAAATCGACGCCGCGTTGCAGCGCCACCGCGCCGGCCAGGCGATACAGCAGCCCCGTATCAAACACCGACAAGCCAATTTCCTCAGCCAGCACTTTGGCTACCGTCCCCTTACCACTACCGGACGGGCCGTCAATGGCTACTTTTAATCCGGCCACTGCCTGCCATTCATTCATAAACCATTCTCATCGGCCCAACGTATATTCATGCCGACATCCTGCGCCAACCGCACAAAATTGGGAAAACTCGTGGCAATGGCCGCAGCATTGTGAATGCGCACTTCACCATCAGCGCACTGAGCCGCCACAGCCATCGCCATAGCAATGCGGTGATCGCCATGTGCATCCACATCCACATCGCCGCGCAGGCATTTCACGCCCCGGATCACCGCCCCGTCCGCTCGTTCATCAATATCCGCTCCAGCCAGGCGCAAAGCTGCCGCCATGGCTGCAATACGATCGGATTCCTTAACCCGTAATTCTTCAGCATCGGTAAGCACAAACTCACCATCGGCGAGCGCGGCCGCAGCAAAGATCACCGGAAACTCATCAATCGCATCGGGTACATCGTCCGGCTTTACAGACATGCCGTGCAACCCGCCGGAGCTGACACGCACATCGGCCACCGGCTCTTCACCAACCCTTGCCTCATTTGCAAGCACGAGTGCGGCGCCCATATCTTTCATCACCCGTCGCCAGCCATCACGGCGCGGATTGATGCCAATTGATTTCAGCCTGATATCAGAGCCATGAACAAGACTTGCCGCCACAGCGAAAAAACAAGCGGATGAGGGGTCGGCAGGAATATCGACCACGCCAGCAGGGGCAATCAGCCGATCCTGCGGCTCGATTGAGATCGTACCGTCCACAGCCACGGCAACCGGCTGCCCGAACAGCGGCAGCATACGCTCGGTATGATCGCGCGTCGGTTTCGCTTCGTTGACTCTGGTCACGCCGTCGGCATAAAGGCCCGCCAGCAATACGCACGACTTCACCTGCGCGCTGGCCACGCTGGATACATAATGAATCGCTTTCAGCTTGCCTCCGGAGATGGCAAGCGGCAGCAGATTGCCGCCATCTTCCCCTGTAACCGTTGCTCCCATGCTGCGTATAGGATCCGCCACCCGCTGCATCGGACGTTTGCTGAGCGATGCATCGCCGGTCACCGTGCTTGCAAAGCTCTGACCGGCCAGGATACCGGTCATCAGACGCACGCAGGTACCGGCGTTGCCCGCATCAAGCATGGCCGCAGGCTTTTTCAACCCGTGCAGACCAACGCCATGGACGCGCAGCGTGGTTTTCTTATCATTGAGCCACTCGATCTTTACACCCATGTCGATAAACATCTGCGCGGTAGCGAGATTATCATCGCCGGGCAGAAAACCGCGAATCTCCGTACAGCCATCGGCAAGAGAAGCCAGCATCACCGAGCGGTGCGACATCGATTTGTCGCCGGGAACGGTGATCGATCCTTTCAGCGGCCCCATGGCCGGGCCGGCAATCAGTGTTTCACCTGTATTCACAAGTCATCTCCATATGTTAACAGCCAGGCATCACGGGCCGAGCGGGCAGCGCTAAATTCCGCCAACAATTGATCCGCATCGCCGCTGTCCACCGCCGTACGCAACACAGCCAGTTCCGCTATCAACGCATCCAGCTTAACGGTCAGCGCCTGGCGATTACACAGGGCAATATCACGCCACATTTCCGGTGATGAAGAAGCAATACGGGTAAAATCACGGAAACCGCCGGCAGCAAAACGAAACGGATCATCGCCCCCGCTCTTGCGTACAGCATTC
>Ga0256829_1002679_pt1 | contig 13004 bp, 12 predicted proteins | sample 131447metaG_FD_185979 | JGI IMG/M metagenome (GOLD analysis project Ga0256829, IMG submission 185979) | Hydrothermal vent microbial communities from Lau Basin, Pacific Ocean - 131-447 | ecosystem: Environmental > Aquatic > Marine > Hydrothermal vents | place: Pacific Ocean: Lau Basin | collected... | reverse complement strand
CATAACTTCCCTCATCCGCAATGATTAAGGTACGTTCAAACTGACCTGTATTTTTAGCATTGATACGAAAATATGTTGAAAGCTCCATAGGGCATCGAACATTTTTTGGTATATATACAAAAGTACCGTCTGTAAAAACAGCTGCATTTAATGCTGCATAAAAGTTATCGGTCATTGGCACGACAGAAAACATATATTCTTGTATCAACTCCGGATGATCTCTCATAGCTTCAGAGATTGAGCAAAAAATAATACCTTTTTCTTGTAATGTCTCTGAATATGTTGTTTTAACAGATACCGAATCAAAAACAGCATCAACTGCAATACCTTCAAGCATTTTTTGCTCTTGGATAGGAATACCTAATTTCTCATAAGCCTCTAATATCTTATCATCCACCTCATCTAAACTGTTTGGTGCTTTTTTTGGAGCCGAAAAATATGAAATACTCTGATAATCAACGGGCTTATAATTCAGATGCGCCCACTTAGGCTCTTTCATAGCTTCCCATTTATGCAAAGCCTTTATCCGCAAATCAGTCATCCAGGATGGCTCATTTTTTTTGGTTGAGATAAACCTGAGAACATCTTCGTTTAGACCGGGAGGCACCGTATCTGCTTCTATGTCCACAGAAAATCCCAATTGATAATCTTGTGAAAGAATTTTGTCAACATGATTTTGTGCCATGAAAACTCCTTTAATATCTTTTATACAGTGTATTATAGAACAAATAGGACAAAAATTATCTTAATTAACAATATTGTTATTATAAATTAAGTCTATATATTATCAAACCTGTCTTTTATAGCATCTACTTGATATGTATAAATTTCCGGATGCTCTTGATAGACAGTTGGATTTGTACCTGCTTTGTAGCTTAAATGTTCTAAAAATTCTTTAGGTGTTTTTAACTGTTCCCATACCTGAGGTAAAAACGTGCCCTGATATTGACCAAAACTTAAAATCAATCCATCTTTGTAAGGTTTTATTTTATCGGCCAAATCATTAAAATCACGATATTGCAAGTATTGCGGGTCGGATAATAGTGATACCTCTAATGTTAAATGATTTAATTCCTCTTTTGTAACAGGAGCAAAACGAGGATCTTTAGATGCCGCAGCAATTGCATTTTTATATATATCTTCAAACAACGGTCGTCTGGCAATAATAGATCCTATACATCCACGAAGACTACTGTCATATTGCAATGTTACAAATGAAGCCCCGTTGCGGCTCAAATATTGATATGTCTTTAAGATTGATGCTTTATCAATCTTATATTCTATATGCAAATGTTGTAGAATTGCATATTTGGCGACTTGAAGCAAAATTCTATCTAACATAATATACTCCTCAATACATATAGAGTATATTATACTACAAACTGTATCAATTACCGTTATTGCTTTGTGTTTGGTTAATAATTTTTTTTGCTTTTTTTAAGACATTGGTAATGTTGGTTTTAATCCAGCCGCCGTCAAGCCATTCAAACGGATTAACAGCATTTCCTTGTATATAAACTCCAAAATGTAAATGAGGGCCAAAAGCATCGCCTGTAGCTCCCGCTCTTGCTACCGCTTCTGCTCTATGCACTAAAGCGCCCTTAGATACGAGATAAGAAGACAAGTGGGCAAAAAGCGTGTATAGACCAAATTTATGGTTAATAATCAGCACATTTCCATATAAATCCAACCATCTTTTTGTTGTTATCTTGCCGCTGTTGCTGGCATATACTTTTGAATGCGCGTAGCGGGCTATATCTATACCTTGATGATATGACTGAGAAATTAATTTATGATTGTAATAATACATTCTATGTTCTGCAAAATACGCTTCCAATGCAGAACCGGGCAACGGTTTAAAACCATGCATATTAAAAGAACTAATCATATTTTTACTTGTTTTACTAGTTAGCTTGCTAATTTCATCATTATCTTTTACACGTAAAACACTGTTTGCTTTAGCAAATATAACTCCCGGTTCGCTAGGAACGCTAATTCCTGCACGTCTTAAAAGGCTAACAACTTTTGATAAAATATAAGCCTTGGGTACCTTCACAGTAGTTGTTTTATACTTATAGCTCTTCCAATAAAGTGGCACTTGAGCTTGTGAGATATTGCCCGCGTTATCTGTTGCTACTACCTCAGCGTTAAAAGTTTTATTGCCAAGAGGCCATGCGATTAGTGAGGCATAATAACCTTTTTTATAAAAAGGAGTTAAGTGAAACTTATATTTATTATTTACTAAAATATATGCGCTTTTTAAATTTTTATCACTTATCTGAACCACGGCAACAGCACTTCCGCCATTTCCTATCGCATAAGAGTTATCTACCACCGAAACCATTGGCGGAGTAGTATCAACTTGTAATGGTATGCGCATAAACGTTTTGTTGCCTGCGAAAAAATGCCATTTAGAGTTATCGCTTACCGTTATGTTTAAAACTATTTGTCCATTTGGCAGGGAGGAAGGCAATTTGACATCTACATTTACAACATCCTTAACAGGGTTCACATCTGATTTAGCAAGCACAATAGTTTGTCCATTAGTTGTTATAGTCACTTTATATTTTTTAATACCCGTTTTATCTATAAAAGTAATTTTGACTGGCTTTATTAGATTTGTAAACTTACCTGAATTGATAATGATTTTTGGAGGTGTTCTACTAAAAGATGGGGAAAAATAAATAAATCCAATAGCGCCGAAAAACATAAGAACGACAAAAGACCATACTGCTCTCATTAATATACCTTTGTATGAAAAATTAAAGCAGTATAGTATCACAAAATATTAACGATTTGCTAACAACTAAAACAAAGTTTCACTTATATAGCTTCTTTATCTGTTTCACCCGTACGAATACGTACAATTTTATCGATACTACTGATAAAAATCTTACCATCGCCTATTTTTCCTGTTCTTGCCGCATTCATAATTGTTTCTATTACCTGATCTGTCAATTCCGCAGAAATAATTATCTCCATAGCAACCTTTGGAAGAAAATCTACTACATACTCCGCACCTCTATAAAGTTCGCTATGACCTTTTTGACGACCATAACCTTTTACTTCAGTTACAGTCATTCCAGTCACACCTATTTCTGCTAATGCATCCTTGACATCTTCTAATTTAAAAGGTTTTATTATGGCCTCTATTTTCTTCATGTTTTTACCCTTTTATAAGTTAAATGCACGTTCACCGTGAATTGTTTCATCTAGACCCATCTCTTCTATCTCAGTACTTACGCGTCCACCGCCTGTAATTGCCGATGCTATCAAGTAAACTACAATGGTTCCAATTAGTGTATAAATAGCAACTATGCCTGCTGATTCTATCTGAACCCATATCTGTCCTAATCTATCATTATGATCTTTTAAAGGACCATCCCATAATAACGCCTTATCATTAAGAGCAAAAATACCTGTAGCAATAGCTCCCCAGAGTCCGCCTAAAAAGTGAATACCAAAAGCATCCAAACTATCGTCATATCCAAATATCTTCTTAAGGGTAGCGACACCAAAATAACCCACAACCGAGCCGCCCATTCCAATAGCAAAGGCACCGCCTACTCCAACAAAACCTGCAGCAGGAGTAATAGCTACCAATCCTGCAACCACGCCACTAGCCGCACCTAACAGCGTAGGTTTTTTGTAAACAATCCATTCGATAACAATCCATGTAACAGCCGCTGCCGCCGTTGCTATCGTGGTTGTTAGTGCCGCTAAGCCGGCGATAAAGTTTGCACCAAATGCAGAACCGGCATTAAAGCCGTACCAGCCAAACCAAAGCAAAGCTGCTCCAAGGGCTGTCAGCATAACGCTCATAGGCTTCATAGCAATCATTGGATACCCTTTTCTTTTACCTAAAAAGTATGCAAGCACCAATCCGGCAAGTCCGCCATTCATATGAACAACCGTACCACCGGCAAAATCAAGAGCACCAAGTTTCATTAAATATCCTCCGCCCCACACCATATGAGCAATCGGACCATATACTACAGGCACCCATATAGCTGCAAAAATAACCCAAGTGGAGAATTTCATGCGATCAATAATAGAACCGCTCGCAATTGCTACGGTAATAGCGGCAAATGTGCCTTGAAAAAATACAAATACATAAGTGGGATAAGTCCCGCTAAGCTGATTCCACTTAATCCCGTTTAAAAAGATATTAGTAAATCCGCCATAAAAATTATTAATCCCGCCTGCAGAAGTTCCAAATGCTATAGAATAGCCTACGATAATCCATACTATAAATGCGATAGAAAAACCTACATACACCATAGAATATGTATTTAACATATTTTTAGTACGCGTCATACCTCCATAAAACAGTGCAAGACCTGCAGGTGTCATCAGCAAAACAAGCGCACTTGCCATTATCATCCATGCCGTATCACCCGTATTTAACTTATCACTTGCAAGTGCAAGTGAAGGTAAAAACAGTAAAACTGCTAAGAACCATCTTTTCATCAATCTCTCCTTGGTTGCTCAAATATAAATGAGCAGAATGTTTCAAGCGATATTGTAGCATTTAAGAAAAGAGGATAATCGGTTTTAATGATTAAATTTTAATCAACACAAAGTAATTGCCTGTTAATGATTTTTCTAAGACAACTTATGCTAAAATGCAAATAAAATTATTCTGCATAGGTAAGATTGATGAGCAATTTATTAGACGGTAGCGATATACAAAATATTAATATAGAGGATACTCTTCAAAGCAGTTATCTTGATTACTCAATGAGTGTGATTATAGGGCGTGCGCTTCCTGATGTTCGTGACGGATTAAAACCTGTACATAGACGCATTCTTTACGCCATGAGCAAACTAAATCTTTCAGCGGGAGCAAAATATAAAAAATCAGCCCGTATTGTCGGTGATGTTATAGGTCAATATCATCCTCATGGTGATACGGCAGTATATGATGCGCTTGTACGAATGGCACAACCTTTTTCAATGCGCATGCCTTTAGTTGACGGGCAAGGCAACTTTGGTTCTATCGATGGAGACAATGCTGCTGCTATGCGTTATACAGAAGCAAGAATGACCAAATATGCCGGCGAACTGTTAAAAGATTTAGACAAAAATACAGTCAATATGATAGAAAATTATGACGGCACAACGCAAGAACCGGAAGTCTTGCCGACACGCATGCCAAACCTGCTTATTAACGGTTCAAGCGGTATCGCCGTAGGTATGGCAACTAATATCCCGCCACATAACCCAAAAGAGATATTAAACGGGCTTAAACTCCTACTGGCTAATCCCGATTGTACGCTTATAGAGCTTATAGATATAATCCAAGCGCCTGATTTTCCTACCGGCGGGATTATATTCGGTAAAAAAGGTATCTTAGATGCTTATTCTACGGGACGCGGACGTATCAAAATCCGCTCAAAAACACATTTAGAAAAAAAGGGCAATAAAGAAATTATCGTTATTGATGAATTACCTTATCAGGTAAACAAATCCCGTCTGATTGAGAGCATCGTAGCTCTTGTTAAAGACAAGCAGATAGACGGTATCTCAGAAATTAGAGATGAATCTGATCGTGACGGTATTCGTGTTGTTATAGAACTAAAACGTGATGCAATGAGTGAGATTATTTTAAACAATCTATTTAAATCTACAAATCTACAAGTCACTTTTGGTATCATTATGCTCTCTATCTTAAACCAAGAGCCAAAAATATTTGGTATAAAAGAGATACTCAAACAATTTATAAACCACCGCAAAACAATTATAATCAGACGTACGATTTTTGATCTTGAAAAAGCAAAGGCAAGAGTACATATACTTGAAGGTCTTAAAAAGGCTCTTGATATTATTGATGAGATTATAAAAGTTATAAAGATAAGTGCAAATATCGAAAACGCTAGAGACAATCTGGTAAGTGAGTTTGATTTTTCTATCATACAAGCCCAAAGTATAGTAGATATGCGTCTTGGAAGATTGACGGGTCTTGAGAGAGAAAAGATTGAAAATGAACTAGCCGAGCTTTTAAAACTTGTCGCTCACTTGGAGTCTATTTTAAAGAGTGAAGATATTTTACATAAGATAATATCTGATGAATTTGATGAGATGATTGAACTCTACAGCGAAGACAGACGTACCGTTATCGAAGATGATTATGATGATATTGATATAGAAGATTTGATTCCAAATGAGCCTATGGTAGTAACTATAACTCATCGCGGATATATCAAACGGGTTCCTTTGGCGCAGTATGAAAAGCAAAGAAGAGGCGGTAAAGGCAAAACAGCGGTTACGATTTATGAAGATGACTTTATAGAAAGTTTCTTTACATGCAACACTCATGATACTTTACTATTCATCACAGACCGCGGACAGCTTCACTGGTTGAAAGTTTATCGCATTCCAGAAGGCAGCAGAACAGCTAAAGGTAAAGCCGTTGTAAATCTTTTAAATCTAATTGCCAATGAAAATATACGCTCAATTATACCTACAACAGATTTTAGTCATGAAAAGTCTGTTGTCTTTTTTACCCAAAAGGGTGTTGTAAAACGTACAAACTTATCTGAGTTTTCAAATATACGAAGCAATGGCGTAAGGGCTATCGTGCTTGATGACGATGATGCGCTGGTAAAAGCTAAAATCGCTACAAAAGAGATAAGATATTTATTTATAGTTACACAAAAGGCTCAGTGTATCAAATTTGAGATTGAAAAAATACGCGAACAAGGTCGCTCTACAAGAGGTGTCAGGGGCATCAAGTTTAAAATACCGGACGATCAGGTAGTTGATGCCAATATCATAGCAAATGATGAGCAGGAGATACTGATGGTTAGCGAAAAGGGTATCGGAAAACGTACAGATGCAGGCGAATACAGACTTACAAACAGGGGCGGTTCGGGTGTAATTGCTATGAAGCTTAATCAAAAAACAGGATCAAACGTAGTTGGATGCCTGATGGTCGATACAGGTTTAGATATGATGGCTTTGACAAAAACAGGTAAAATGATTCGCGTTGATATGCAAACCATCTCCAAATCTTCAAGAAATACAAGTGGAGTATATATTTTAAAAGGAGATGATGTCGTCAGCATTTCCAGTTGTCCTAAAACAGAGGACGTATCTGACGAAGAAGAGAAATAGTCTTAAAACTGGAATATAAAATGCTTATACTTCAGTAAATCTATAACTATATAGGAATACAAAATGAAATTTACAGCTTTTTTGATATCACTTCTTGGATTACTTACCATATCTTGTGCGGCACTTCACACGCAAACACCGCCACCACCCACTACATACGTATTTAATCAAACGACTACAACTCAAATCCCCAACAAAAAGACTCCTGCTAGCAACAGTGTTACGCCGATACTAAGAGCTCACCATCCAATACGTATCACCGTAACCGGGGAAGGCATTGCTCCACTTAACACGACATCACCTGCGCAAGCGTACGCTATGGCAAAGCGTGCAGCCGTAATAGATGCATACAGACAAATAGCAGCAAGAGTCGAGGGCATAAGAGTCCGGGGGCATGATTACGTTAAAAATATGATGCTTAAAAACTCATCTGTTAGAACATCTGTGTACGCTATGATAAGAAATGCACATATACAAAACATAACCTTTAAAGATGGACTTTGCGAAGTACAGATGGATATACTAATCGCCTACTCTCAATTTGCGCGATAGCTTGCTGCGTATCTTATTTATACGGTAGCCAGTACATTATCTCATATAGAGGAGTTGTATCAAATAATATCTTAACCAACAGCTCACTTTATATATCTCGCGCCATGGTACCGTGCGCATTAAAACATGGCTTATCTTTAAATCTACAAACAAACGGCTCTAAAAATCTAAAAACAATCATCTTAAAACATTTTAACGGTTTTAGCTCATATATGAGACAGCTCGGTCTTGAGATAAAATCAAATGAAACCTTTGATAATAATATTGAACACTCCATGACCGTAGTAACACTTAAGCCGCAATGTTTTACAGTCCATTTTAATCAAAATTTTGTTAAAATCACATCATTAAGCGCGAAGCCGAAATAAATATCTGTAATGTTTATTTTAACCGGCCATTTTAAGATAAAACCATGGGGTAAATTTTGAAAATAGCTATTGTGGAAGATGATATCAATATGCGTAAATCACTGCAGATAGCTATGGCTGATTTTAAGGAGTTTGAAGTAACAACCTTTAAAAATGCTGTTGACGCTCTAAAAGTTCTGGATGATAGCTTTGAACTAGTTATCACAGATATCAACATGCCTAAAATGGATGGTATTGAGTTTATAAAAGCTCTTGAGGGCAGATATGATGTCATCATCATGACCGGTAACGCAACCTTGCAGCGGGCTATAGAATCAATCCATTTAGGAGTTAAAGATTTTTTGTTAAAACCATTTGAAGTGGATACGCTTATAGATGCCATCAAAAGAGTAGCTAAAATGGCACAAATCATTAAAAAAACAAAACAGACAGAGCCTAAACTCAACAACGCTGATACTTTTATAGCCACCTCTGCTAAACTATTAAAAGTCATAAATATAGCTAACAAGGTAAGTAAAACGGATGTCTCCATTTTACTCCAAGGCGAAAGCGGAGTCGGAAAAGAAGTTTTTGCAACATATATCCATCAGCATTCAAATAGAAAAAACAAACCAATGATATCTCTTAATATGGCAGCCATTCCAGACAATCTAATAGAGAGTGAGTTGTTCGGATATGAAAAAGGGGCATTTACCGATGCGGTTGATAAAAAACCTGGTGAGTTCGAAAAAGCCAACGGCGGAACTCTGTTTCTAGATGAAATAGCAGAGATGCCCTATGCGGTTCAGGCAAAACTTTTACGTGCACTGCAGGAAAAAGAGATACGCCCTCTTGGATCATCAAAACCGATCAAAATTGATGTGCGCATAGTTTCTGCTACAAATGCAAATTTAGTACAAAAGATACAAAATGGCGAATTTAGAGAAGATTTGTATTATCGTTTAAATACTATACCTCTAAATATACCGCCGCTTCGCGAACGAACAGAAGAGATACTGCCAATTGCAAAGCATATTTTAGAAAAAAATTGTAAAGAGTATAAACTAGGAGAAAAAATATTCAGCCAGGAGGCGCAAGCTGATTTATTGGCATATAAATGGCCTGGAAATATCAGAGAGCTTATCTCTGTTGTGCAAAGAGCTGCCATACTAAGTGAAACAAATATTATAACGGCAGACAGTTTATATTTGCACAACAGAGGTTTATAAAAATTTTTAGGAGAATATTATGATTAAATATAATGTAGCAGTCGTAGGTGCAAACGGAGCAGTTGGAGAAGAGATACTTAGAGTGCTAGAAGAAACCGATTTTCCAGTGGCAAAACTTCTTCCACTTGCAAGCAGTAGAAGTATCGGGCTGACCGTAGAATTTAAAAATCAAGAAATCCCGATACAAGAATTAACTGAAAATATTTTTGAAGATGAAGAGATTGATATCGCTCTTTTTAGTGCGGGCGGAAGCGTTTCTGCAAAATTTGCTCCGCATGCAGCCAGGGCGGGTGCTGTTGTTGTTGATAATACAAGTCACTTTAGAATGGATGAAAACACTCCGCTGGTTGTTCCTGAGGTAAATCCTCAGGATATATCATTATGGCAGCAAACAGGTATCATTGCAAATCCAAACTGTTCTACTATACAGATGGTTCAAGCACTCAAGCCCCTGCATGACCGCTATGAAATAAAGCGTGTTGATGTTGCAACTTATCAGGCAACCTCCGGTGCAGGAAAATCTGCCATGCAAGAGCTTGTCAATGAGATGCAGGACTTTTTCGCATTCAAGCTTGATGAAAGCAAACATGAGATATTTCCTCATCAAATAGCACTAAACGTTATACCTCAAATAGACGTTTTTACAGAAAACGGATACACAAAGGAGGAGATGAAAATGGTTAATGAAACCTCTAAAATTTTACATCAACGCATACCTCTTAGCGCAACATGCGTAAGAGTACCTACCCTGCGGGGACATGCGGAGGCACTAACGGTAAAGTTCGCCCAAGCCGTTAACATTGATGATGTAAAATCATCTCTTGCAAAAGCAAAAAATATTATTATCTTAGATAACCCTAACGAAAATCTATACCCGATGCCGGCAGCCTGTATTGATAAAAATGAAACATTTGTCGGACGAATTAGACAAGATATGTTTGATGATTCTATCGTGCATCTATTTGTAGTTGCGGATAATCTAAGAGTAGGAGCTGCGACAAATGCTGTCAAAATTGCACTTGAGTGGATCAAAATGCAGGAATAACCTTAATGATAGAAAGAATTTTTGAATCACTCCTGTGGAACAGTCGTTTTTTTACAATAGCCGCCGTTATATTTGGAATGCTAAGTTCAGCCGTTTTGTTTTTGGTGGCGAGCATGAATATCTGGAGCATGCTGGTTGATGTTTATCGTGTAGTTTTTTTACATAAACATGAAGCCGATTTTCATGATGCTGTTGTTTCAACCATCATAGGTGCGGTGGACTTATATCTTATAGGAGTAGTTTTACTTATATTTGCATTTGGTATTTATGAACTTTTTATATCAAAAATAGATCCCGCATCACAAACGCAACATGGTGCAAAAGTCCTTGATATTGAGTCGCTGGATCAATTAAAAGACAAAATTGCCAAAGTTATAGTCATGGTGCTTGTTGTAAGCTTTTTTCAACGCGTACTGCACACCCAATATATCGGCGCTTTGCAAATGCTATATTTTTCGGCTTCGATACTGTTGTTATCGTTAGCTTTATATTTTTTACATAAAGGAAACCACTAATGTCAAATAAAATTTTTATAGATGCCTGTCTAGGTAAAGAAACTCCATATACTCCCGTTTGGATGATGAGGCAAGCCGGCAGATATCTACCTCAGTACCAAAAAGTAAGACAAAGTGCGGGTGATTTTTTAAATCTTTGTCATGACCCTAAAAAAGCATGCGAAGTATCACTTCAACCTGTCGATATCGTCGGTGTTGATGCTTGCATTATGTTTAGTGATATATTAGTTGTACCAAATGAGATGGGCATGGAGTTGTCATTCATCAAAGGCGAGGGTCCAAAATTTTCTGCGCCAATTGCCTTTGAGTCTGATTTAGACAAACTATTAGGCGGCGATGAGGCGGCAAGCAAAATTACTTATGTTTATGAGACTATTAGGCTTATCAAAGAACAGTTAGCCGAGGATAAAGCGCTAATTGGTTTTACGGGATCTCCCTGGACTTTGGCAACTTATATGATAGAAGGACAAGGCAGCAAGACATATAATATCTGTAAAAAAATGATGTACACAAACCCGCAACTGCTTCATAAGATACTTACAAAAATCACCGAGGTCGTAAAACTGTACATGGAAAAACAGATACAAAGCGGTATAGATGTAGTTCAGATTTTTGATAGTTGGGCGGCGGCTATAGAGCCTTCAAAATATGATGAGTTTTCTTGGAAATATATGATAGAAATAGTAGATTATCTCAAAGAAAAATATCCACATATACCTGTAATATTATTCCCTAAAGGTGTTGTAGGCTTTTTAGATAAAGTCTATGGCAGTTTTGATGTTTTTGGTGTTGACTGGTCCACTCCTATGGCGATGGCAAAAGAAAAGCTAGGAGACAGATATGTACTGCAAGGCAACATGGAGCCTTGCAGACTTTACTCAAAAGAAGCGACAACAGAGTCTGTAGAAGCATTAAATATTATCATGGAGGGCAAACGTCATATATTTAATCTAGGACACGGGATACTCCCTGATGTTCCAGTTGATCATGCAAAGCATTTTGTAAATGAATGCCATAGAGTCAGTGCAAAATAATATAATATTTGGGCCGATCCAATCCAGAAGATTTGGCACCTCGCTTGGCATTGACCTCTCACCCGCATATAAGCAGTGTGATTTCGACTGCCTTTACTGTGAGCTAGCTCCTGCTGCTGCTGTTTTAAAACAAACAGATATTGTCAACCCGGAAACAATCATAAAAGAGCTTCAAAAGGCTCTGGCAGAGCACCCCTATATAGACGTTATAACTCTAACTGCAAACGGTGAACCGACCCTGTATCCGTATCTTGATAAATTAATCGAAAAAATAAAAGCCATAAACAAATCATACCAGATACTAATTTTAACCAATAGTGCCGCTTTAACAAACTCTCATATCTTCAACACGCTGCTAAAGCTAGACAAAGTCAAACTCTCACTCGATGCGGTAAGTCCTGAGATATTTGCCAAGATAGATAGACCGCACAAAAGCATAGATATAAAAAACCTTACATGTAAAGTTAAAGAATTTGCAGATATGCACACAAAAGAGCTTTATATTGAGATACTCTTTGTTCATGGATTAAACGACGGAGATAAAGAGATACAGCTGTTAAATAGTTTTTTAAAAACTTTACACAACGTTACTCGTATCGATATCGGAACAATTGACAGACCGCCTGCTTATCCCGTACAAGGCGTTAGCTACACAGATTTAGTAAATATATCGCATAAGTTTGATTCTTCCTTGCCTATACATATCGCCTCCCGTACACATGCCGAGTCTAACATATCTAGCTACACCGATAAAGAGATTGTCAACACACTAGACAAACGTCCTCTTACCTTTAAAGATATAGAGCTGTTGTTTGATGAAGAATCAAAAACAAGACTACAAAACCTCATTAAATCCAAAAAAATATCAATAAAACTAAATGGAAATCTAAAATTTTTAGTTCCATCACAAAATTTACAAAGAAAACGCCGTAAATCTTGACAATCAAGCCTCTTTTACCTATAATTTCAGCTCAATTATATTCCGGATTAGCTCAGCGGTAGAGTAGGTGACTGTTAATCACTTGGTCACTGGTTCGAATCCAGTATCCGGAGCCACTTTAAAACCTTCAAAATCCCCTAAAATACGGTATCTTTAAAAATTAAGAAATAAATTTTCTAACTTTTTTCTAACCATACAATGTTAAACTTTGCAATATGGGTAAAAT
>Ga0256829_1002678_pt1 | contig 13007 bp, 11 predicted proteins | sample 131447metaG_FD_185979 | JGI IMG/M metagenome (GOLD analysis project Ga0256829, IMG submission 185979) | Hydrothermal vent microbial communities from Lau Basin, Pacific Ocean - 131-447 | ecosystem: Environmental > Aquatic > Marine > Hydrothermal vents | place: Pacific Ocean: Lau Basin | collected... | reverse complement strand
TCTCCCTTGCTTTTGCAATCGCTGTTCCTAGTGAAAAAGCGATGGATGTCAAAGATGAAATCTCTTTCTTCCAAGCCGTAAAAGCACGACTTGTCAAATTTGAAAGCTCAAGTGGTGGCAAAACTGACGCAGAAGTGGAGACTACTATCAGGCAAGTGATAGATAAAGCATTGGTTACGGAGCAAGTTATAGATATATTTGATGCAAGTGGAATTAAAAAGCCTGATATATCCATACTTGATGAAGAATTTTTAATGGAAGTCAAGGGGATGAAGCATAAAAATATAGCCCTTGAAGTTCTCAAAAAACTACTGGGCGATGAGATAAAAACGAGACAAAAAACAAATCTAGTACAAAGTAAATCTCTTATGGAAATGTTGGAAAACTCTATCAAAAAATACCACAACAAGATAATCACTGCTGCGGAAGTCATCGAAGAACTTATTAATCTCAGTAAAGATATACACAAAATGGATGCAGAGCCTCGCGAGATGGGACTTAGTGATTTTGAATATGCTTTTTACACTGCCGTCGCTTCTAATGACAGTGCAAAAGAGGTAATGCAAAAAGAGAAACTTCGAGAACTTGCAGTTGTGCTAACTGAACGAGTGCGAGCAAACGCAAGCATCGACTGGACTATCAAGGAGAGTGTTAGAGCTAAGTTGAAAGTTATCGTAAAACGAACCTTGAGACAGTTTGGTTATCCACCAGATATGCAAAAACTAGCTACCCAAACTGTACTCAAACAAGCTGAGATGATTGCTAATGAGTTGGTCAAAACTTAAAAACAGGAGTGAAAATTTGAAACACATTATAGTAGGAACAGCAGGTCATGTTGACCATGGAAAGACCGCTCTCATTGAAGCACTTACTGGTTTTAGTGGTGATAGTTTGGATGAAGAAAAGAGGCGTGGTATCACTATCGACCTTAGTTTTTCTCATGTGCAAAACAGTGATACAAATGTAGCTTTTATAGATGTTCCTGGGCACGAAAAGCTTCTTAAAAATATGATTGCAGGAGCTTTTGGGTTTGATGCTAGTTTAGTTGTGGTTGATGCAAATGAGGGATTGATGCCTCAAACTATGGAGCATTTGGCGATACTAAACCTCTTGCATGTAAGTAAGATTATAATCGCTCTTACAAAGAGTGATTTGGTTAGTGGTGGTATTTTGACGCAAAGAAAACAAGAAGCAACAGAGTATATAAATACGCTTCCTAATCTTGAGGTTTTTGATATCGTTCCTGTTAGTATTTATGATGCTAACTCGGTTGCAAAACTTAAAAAGATACTATTTTCTCTGCCTTATAGCGAAAAAAAAAGCAATGGTCTTTTTAGGTATTATATAGACAGATCTTTTTCGCTAGCTGGGGTAGGGCAAGTTGTGACTGGTACTGTACTTGATGGAGCCATCAAGGCAGGAGACAAGATTTTTGCACCTGAGTTAAATCAAGAATTTAAGATTAAAAATCTGCAAGTACATGACAAGGATGTTGATAGTGCATTTAGTTCCTTTCGAACTGCTATAAATCTTCAAGGAAGTCCTAAATCACCTCTGAAACGAGGTACATTGCTTTGCAAAAAAGGATTTATAAAAGGATTTAACAATATAGATGTTTGGGTTGAAGGTATTGCAAATCATAAGATAAAACATAACTCAACGGTTAGTTTGTTTATAGGAACTAAACAAGTATCGGCAAAAGTACTTCTTCTTCAAAGTGTTGAAGCCGTGCAGAGTGGTTTTGCCTCATTGCATTTTGGGCAAAAGCTTTTTTTAGTTCATAACGAGCCTTTTGTTCTCTCAAGCAGCGGAAGAACGATAGGCGGAGGAAGAGTTTTAAATCCCATAAACGACCCATTGAAAAAGAAAAATAAGCTTGAGCTTTTAAGTGCCTTGCAAAAAGATGATTTTAAGAGTGCCTTTTCTCTTTTATGCTCTATTCATAAAAAAGGTTTTGGATTAATATCTTCAAATCAAAGGTTTGGATTAAACCATGATGAGGCTATAGCATTAGCAAATGAATTAAGTGATGTTTTTGTTGATGAAAAAGGTTTGGTTATTTACCCCATCGGCGTGAAAGATGAGTTAAAAAAAATCATAAAAAATATCTATATAAAAAATGAATACGCACTACTTTCTGCCTCTTCTTTATCTTTAAAATTAAAATGGGCAAGCCTTTCTTTGCTAGGTGTTGTGCTTGAAGATTTGTGTGAAGGGGGATTTTTAGCTTATGAAAATGGTATCTATAAAAATGCAAATGTAGAGATAAAGAACATCGATTCTCTCATGGAAGAGAAGATTTATCAAATCCTCATAAATGCAAAATTTACTCCAGATGCACCATATAATATCTATGATGATTTAGATATAGATAGAAAAATTGGTGATAATGCACTTAAAAGACTAACGAGGTCGAAAAAAGTTGTACGGCTTGCTCACAATATCTTCATAGAGACAAAAGCACTGAGTCAAATAGTCGAAAATATGCGTGAAATTATGACTAAAGAGGGCTTTATTGATGTTGTTTCATTTAAAAAATATTTTGATATGAGTCGAAAGTATTTAGTGGCTTATCTTGATTATTTGGATTATTTTGACGATGTTAAAAAAGAGAATAATCAAAGATACCTTATGTAGATTTGTGTTTTTCAAATTTTGATATACCAAAGCTTACTGTTGTGATTTATAATATATTAACCAAGATGTTGTAGAATTTTTATAAATAAATAGGATAAAAAATGCAAAAAAATACAATAATTTCGGTTTTGATTATGGCTTCTGCGTTGTTTGGTGCTACAAATGAGGAAATTATCGCAAATTTTAAAGCAAGAATACAAATACCAAATATCCAAGTAAAAGTTGTTGCAAGGAAAAAAGTCTCAAAAACACTAGATTTTGTTACAATTTTTTTGACAAATGGTAAAAGTTCACAAAAAGTATCCGTATTTACTAGCGGAGAATATATATATCCAGAAGTTATAGATGTCAAGAGCGGAATCAATTTAAAAGATAAAATGAAAAGAGAATCTACAAATAAAAATATCGCAAAAATATATAAAAATGAAATAAGTGACAATATAATCAAATTAGGAAATGACCCTAGAAAAAAAACATTAGTTATATTTTCTGACCCAGAGTGCCCTTTTTGCAAAAGAGAATTGGCTAGCATAGAAGATCAATTAAAACATAATAATATCAAAATGATTTTTACTCCAGTTCACGAAAGAAGTTCTCTTGCAAAATCTTTTTTAATATATAAATATGCAAAAAAAGCAAAAAATGATAAAGAAAAGATTAAAATTTTGAGAAAATACTTTAGCCAAGATGTGGATGAAAAAGTGAGTGATGAAGATGTAAAAAGAATTGAAAAACTAAGAACAAAATACTTCCAAGCAGGGATAAATGGAACTCCTTATAAGGTAATGGAAGAGGATATAACGAGATAGTTTAAAAGTTGTGGTATAATAATCAAACAACTATAAGGTGACGATATGGAACAGTACATAAAAGTTATCATTTTGATTGCGATTTTGCTCGTCCTTGTTTTATTATATATCATCAAAAATCTCCGTGTAAAAATTACTTCTTTAGAAGAAATACTCGCAGAAGAAAGTAAAAAGAGACAATTGCTTGATAACTTACCATTTCCGATATTTTTTAAAAATAAAGATTCAAAACTATCATATAAAAACAAAGCATTTTCTATAGAATTTGGCATTAATGAGAAAAAAGCAATAGAACAACTAGCTAGATATGTGCAAAAACCAAAAGAGCACGTATCGTTTGCATATGATAACAATATCCAAAAACAAACACTTGTATTGCAATCAGGTATACTAGACACAAATAGAGAAACCCAAGGAAAAGTAGGAGCTATTTTTGATGTTGATAGTTTTAAAAAAGATATAGATTTTCTGATAGAATGTAAAAAAAGATACAACTTTGCAGTAGAAAGTTGTGGCTATGGCATGTGGGATTGGGATATCTTAAATAGCACCATATATTTTTCTAGTAAATGGAAAGAAACCATGGGCTATAAAAACAACGAAGAGATAAATAGTTTGAATTCATGGCTAAATCTAGTAGATGCAAGAGACATGGCAAGAGTAAATGAAGCGTTAAATAGACACCTAAATGGTAAAAGTAAGGTATTTGTTGTTGAACATCGGTTGAAATTAAGTAAAAATTTAAAATGGATAAATATCCGAGGACATGCTCTCTTTGATCATAATAATAATGCTATCAGGATGACAGGTCTCATCATCGATATTACTGATAAAAAAGAAATTGAAAGTCAATTAAGCAAAAGTCAAAAACTTTTTGCAACTTTTATGGATAATTTACCAGCAATAGCGTTTATAAAAGACGAAAAACATAGGTACATATATATAAATAATTTCTATGAAAGATTCATAGGTTTTAAAGAGTGGAAAGACAAAACCCCAGAAAAGATATTTGATGAAGCAACAGCTTCTAATATCATGGAAAATGACAGAAGAGCATTTTATGAAGGTGTTAAACAACACGAGGAAGTGATTCCAAATGCCGAAGGAGTACCTAAACACTTTGAAGCATATAAATTTCCAATAGATAATGGAAATGACGAAAAACTTTTATGTGGTTTTGGCATAGATGTAACAAAGAAGAAAATTTATAAGGAAAAGGTGCGATTATTTGCTGAGATATTTAATAGTACTTCAGAAGGTATCTTGGTGACAGACGCTACACAAAAAATTATAATTACCAATAAAGCTTTTGAAAAATACACTGGCTATTCATCTTATGAAGCCATTGGTAAACACCCTAGTTTTTTAAAATCAGGTGAGCAAGATATTAGGATTTATGATCAAATAAACAAATCACTTGAACAAACAGGATACTTTTCTGGAGAAATTATAAATGTAAGTAAAAGTGGATGTTTATTGCCCACACTTCTTAGTATGAATGATATAAAAAATGAACAAGGCGAGATAACTAACTTTTTTCTTATTTTTCAAAATATTGAAAGAAACGAAAAATAGTGGCAAAAATGCTGTGGTTATTTATGAGCCACATTAACACAGTGTTCACACAAATTTGATATAATTTTACTATGAATATTAAAATATTAATGATAGAAGACGATACAGAATTAGCTCAATTGTTAAGTAACTTTCTTTTAAAATACAACATTTTAGTGGAAAATTATGAAGATCCATATCTTGGTATCAGTGCATTAGATATAGGTAAGTACGACTTGCTTATACTTGACCTTTCGCTTCCAGGTATGGATGGACTTGATATTTGCAAAGAAGTAAGAGAAAGATCAACTATACCAATCATCATCTCAAGTGCAAGAAGTGATGTGGATGATAAGATTTTGGGCCTTATGCTCGGAGCTGATGACTACTTGCCAAAACCTTACGAGCCAAAAGAGCTTCATGCTAGGATAATAAGTGTGCTTAGAAGATACCAAAGAGACCTTAATGCTCCTGAAAAAAAAGAGATATTGATCTTAAACAAAGATGCCATGAGTATAAAATTTAACGAAGTTGTTCTGCACCTTACAAAAGCAGAGTATGAGATTCTTAGCTACCTTATAGAAAAAAAGAATTGTGCAGTGAGTAGGGTTGAGCTTATAAACAACTCACTCTCTTTGGATGATGAAAAAGAGAGCAGGAGTTTGGATGTTATAGTAAGCAGACTTAGGCAAAAACTAGGTGAAAATTCAAAAGAACCAAAATATATACATTCCATAAGAGGCATTGGATATAGGCTTCAGATTTGAAGTGGTATCACTCAATAATCACAAAAATATCTTTGATATTTTTGTTGGCTATTTTTGGAGTAATTGCTATTTTGTATATTTTTATAAATAACCAAATGCAAAAAGATTTAGATAATGCTGAGCAGCTTGCAAGGTATGCCTTGCACTCCTCTTACGATGAATTTAACCGTAAGATAAATTTTAAAAACTTGAAAAATTTAGGCTTAAGACTTGTAAAAGATAAGGATATTAGAAAAAAAGTATTAGCTAAAAATTTATTTTTTAAAACTCACAAAAGAGTTCCAAACATGATGCAGCGCATGATGGGTGTAAATGCTAAAGCTGTTGCTTATGATAAAAGTATTTATATAGTCGTAAAGAGAAGAAATTCAAAGGCGATGGTATTTGCAACTTCTTTTAAAAAAGAGATGTTTCCTTCTATTTTTCCTATTCTTTCTGTATTGTTTGTAATTTTACTTTATATTGCGACTATAAAAAATATATTGCCTCTATATGCTCTTAGAAAAAAGATAAAATTGTTTGCGAGTGGAGATTATGAGATTGATTGTACAAGCAATAATAAAGATGAAATAGGAATTCTTGCAAATGAATTCAATGTTGCTGTTATAAAGATAAAGAACCTTAGGGACTCTAGGCAACTTTTTCTTAGAAATATAATGCATGAGTTAAAAACTCCGATAGCAAAAGGAAGATTTGCTACGGAAATAACACAAGATATGGATTTGAAAAAAGCTTTGCAAAGTATATTTAATAGGCAAGAATACCTCATAGAAGAGTTTGCTAGAATAGAAAAATTAAATGCAAATGAGTTAAAACTTGATAAAAAAGAGTACCTCTTAGAAGATGTTATTGATTTTTCTTTGGACATTTTAAATCATGACAAATCACAAGTCATAAAACATATCACTAAAGCGAAGCTAACTGTGGATTTTGAACTATTTGGTACAGCTTTAAAAAATCTATTGGACAATGGAATTAATTATTCCTTTGATTCAAAAGTCAAGATTTCAAATACAAGTGATGAAATTATTATAGAAAACAGGGGGGACAAACTAGAATTTCCGATAGAAAATTACGCTAAACCTTATTTTTTAAAAGGTCAAAAGCAAAAAAGCTCAAGAGGCCTTGGTTTTGGGATTTATATAGTATTAAATATCTTGAAATTACATGACATGCCGATAGTTTATAAAAGAGATAATGACATAAATTTATTTATAATTAAGTATATTTAAGTATAATGCACACCAATTCAGAACTTCTTAAGAGAACTTCTTCAAAACCTGCCGAGATTTGGGATACCGAGCGAGTATGTAGGTTTTTACATACTAGTTTACAGGTTTACCAAAAAAACAAACTAAACTTATGATTTTTATGTAGTAAAGCACGGCTTTACAATCAGTTTTCTTCTGTGCTGAAAAATTAACACAAAGAGAAAAAATGACAACAACATTTGACAAATTTAATTTGGATAAAGATATCCTAAAAGCTGTGATAGATGCAGGTTTTAGAGAACCAAGCCCCGTACAAGATGCAGCAATTCCTCTAATCTTAGAGGGAAACGACATAGTTGCGCAAGCGCAAACAGGAACAGGAAAAACTGCAGCATTTGGTCTTTCTACCATGAGTATGCTAGATACAAGCGACAGAAATGTGCAAATTTTAGTAATCACTCCAACAAGAGAATTAGCAACACAAGTGAGTGATGAGCTCTTTTCACTTGGGAAATATAGACATATAAAAACTGTAACAATTTATGGTGGAAGTTCATATTCAAGACAAATAGGATTGATTGAACGAGGAGCCAATGTGGTCGTTGCGACTCCTGGTCGTATGCTTGATCTTTTGAAAAATGGCAGATTAAAAAACTTTGCACCAAAGACAGTCATATTGGATGAAGCTGATGAGATGCTAGATATGGGGTTTTTAGATGATATTGAAAGCATTTTAAAATTTCTACCTAAAGAGAGACAAACACTTCTTTTTTCAGCTACTATGCCTGAGCCGATAAAAAGACTCGCAAAGAAAACACTAAATGATCCAAAATTTGTAAATATTACGCCAAAAGAACACGCAACAAATGAAGATATTGAGCAACTTTATTATGTGATAGAAGAGAGAGAAAGAGATAATGCACTTCTTAGACTTCTTGACGCACTTGAGCCTGTAAAATCAGTGGTATTTTGTAGAACCAAAAAAGAGGTTGATAGAGTATCTACTCAATTGATGGCTGTTGGCTACCCTGCTAAAGGCTTACACGGAGATATGGAACAAAACCAAAGAGAAACTGTGATAAAGGCTTTTAGAGCTTCTCAAATAGAGATATTGGTGGCAACTGATGTGGCAGCTAGGGGATTAAATGTTACAGACATATCTCATGTATTTAACTTTCATATGCCTTTTGATCCTGAAAGTTATGTGCATAGAATCGGAAGAACTGGAAGAGCTGGAAGAAAAGGAACAGCTATAACACTTGTTAATCCGATGGAATATCATAGTATGCAAAGAATAGCAAAAAAAGTTGGTACAAATATCCAGTTTAAGATGGTTCCTACACTCAATGATGTGCAAGAATCTCAACTAAAAAAGATGGCTGATGAAATTGAAAAAGCAGAACTAGATGTTAATGCACAAAAAATTCTTGATATCCTAGGTGACGATATAAATCTAAGTAAAATATCTTTAAAATTGATTTCTATGCTTATAAATAAAAATTCACTGCAAGGTCCAAATAAAATTGGCTTTGATCAAAAAACTCTTACAAATCTGATAAAAAGACTAGATGAAAGAAACGGAAGAGATAGAAACCGAGGTGGCAGAGGCCGTAGCGGTGGATATAGAGGAAGAAGCAGAAGTAGAAGCGGTGAAAGAAGTGGTAAATCATCTGGAAATAGAGAAAGAAGACCTAGGAGTAGAAACTAGTTATATATTCATTTACAAGCGTGAAATGAAGACTATCTTTTAATAAAATTGACGAAGTTGACGAAAAAATTATTTTGTATTTTTAAAATATTGCTGTATAATACAAAAAAATTTAGGAGGATATATGAAAAAGATAGTCTTAGTGGCACTTAGTGCGTCTTTATTGTTCGCTACAAATGGCGATAATTTAACTGGTCTTGGTACAAAATCAAGAGCGATGGGTGGAGTAGGAATTGCTACATACTTTGGAGCAGAAAATACTCTGACAAATCCTGCTTTGATTTCACAAAGCAAAGGAACAGAGTTTGATTTTGGTTCGATCTTATTTATGCCAACCATAAAAACAAACGGCAAAAAGAGCAAAGCAGATGTAAGTCTTATGCCTGAAGTTTCTCTATCTCAACATGTAAACGAAAATATATCATTTGGTTTAGGTATGTATGGTGCAGCTGGCATGGGAGTTGATTACAGAGGTAGTGGAGATGCAAATTTAATGGATGCTAGAACTGCTTTAATGCTGATGAAGTTTGCACCTTCAATTGCTTATCATAAAAATAACTTCTCAGTAGGCTTTGCACCAGTTATTCAATACGGTTCATTAGATATTGCATATAAAAATAACGGCACTCCAGTTGGAAAAGGTAGTAGTGATGACTTTGGTTTTGGTTTTGAAACAGGTTTGACTTACAATGTAAATAGAAACTTTACTGTCGGTTTGGTTTATAAATCTAAAATAAACATGACTTATAAAAATACACTCAGCACAGCATCTACGCCGTTTGCTGGAATTCTTGGTTCAGCATTTGCAGATAAGCTTACTCAACCAGCGGAATATGGTTTGGGTCTATCATATAACTTAAATAATTTTAATCTCTCTTTTGATTACAAAAAAATTAAATGGGGAAGTGCAACAGGTTATAAAGATTTTGGATGGGTTGATCAAGATGTATATATGATTGGCGCAAAGTATGAAAAAGATGGCACTTGGTATGCACTAGGGTATAATCATGCAAAAAACCCTATAACAAATTATTCTACGACAGCAGGGAATAATAAAAAAGCAGTTTTAAATATGTTTAATTACTTAATGTTCCCAGCAACTGCAGAAGATCATTTTAGCATAGGTGCAGGAACAAAACTTGGTAAAAATTTAACACTAGGTTTTAACGCAATGTATTCTCCAAATAAGATAGTTAATACGACGGTAACTACTGGTGTTTTTAAAGTTGAACATCAAGAAACTTCAGCTCAAATATCTATGAAATATATGTTTTAATTTTTTAGATAAACTTTACATGTAGAGGTTTTTGCCTCTACATGTAGCTAGTTTCTGTCTTTATAATCTTTATAACCAAACTCTTTAACAATCTCAAAACTTCCATCTTTTTTTAGTACAGCTAAGCTAGGTAATTTTATACCATTAAATGTTGTATTTTTAACGATGCTATAGTGAATTTGATCTTCAAATATAACAATATCACCTATCTTTAAAGGTTTATCAAAAGAGTAATCACCCATAATATCACCCGATAAGCAACTATTTCCAGTTAGTTTGTAGGTGTATTTTTTTTCATCTTTTAACCCTGAATTTCTTATGCCACTTCTATAAGGCATAGCAAGAGTGTCTGGCATATGAGCTTCTGCTGAGGTGTCAAGCACGGCTATAGGCATATCATTATATATAATGTCTAAGACACTTGAAACTAGAACTCCACATCTCCAACCTACTGCTTCGCCTGGTTCTAAGTAAACCTGAACTCTATATTTTTTTTGAAAATTTATGATAAGTTTTATGAGTTTTTCTATATCGTATCCATCTTTTGTGATGTGATGCCCTCCTCCAAAGTTTATCCATTTCATTTTGTATATATACTTGCCAAATTTCTCTTCAACAGCCTTTAAAACACTTTCTAGCTCATCAGCTCCTTGTTCACAGAGTGCGTGAAAATGTAGTCCTTCTATGCCATCAAGCAAATCTGGTTTAAACTCTTTTTGTGTTATACCAAATCTACTATTTATGCCGCAAGGGTTATAAAGCTCTACTGGAGCACAAGAGATTTGGGGGTTTATACGCAATCCGCATGATGCCTTGTTTATGGCTTTTTGTTTATACTTTTGCCATTGATTAAATGAGTTAAAAACTACATGTTGGCTCAAATCTAAAATCTCATCAATCTCATTTTCTTTATATGCAGGCGAGTAAGTGTGTGTTTCTCTTTTAAATTCTTCATGTGAGAGTTTCGCTTCCCAAAGACCACTAGCACAGCATCCATCTAAGTATTTTGAGACAAGTGGTTCAAGATGATAAAATGCAAAGCCTTTTAGTGCCAAAAGTATCTTTGCTCCACTTTTTTGCTTTACATGTAAGAGAATTTTAAGATTTTTTTCTAGCAATGCTTCTTCGCAAACATAGCAAGGAGTTTTTATATCTTTAAACATTTTTCAACACAGTATCAAGCATTTTGGTGCTCAAAATTCTCTTTAAAAACCAAAAAAGAGTGGTTGGAAATGTTACTCTATATCTTGGTTTTGGTTTTTTTGTATTAATGATTTTTAGCAATACTTTATAAATCGCGTCGCTTCCAAGTGTAAAAGGGTCATCACTGCTTGATTCAAATCTTTTTATAGAAGCCTTATACTCTTTTTCGTAAAAACTTCCATCTACTTTTATATATCTTTTAAATTTTTCATAAGCATTTTTTCTAAAATTAGAACGGATTGGACCTGGTTCAATCAGCACCACACTTATCCCAAATGGCTCTAATTCTTGTCTGAAAGTATCACTTAGTCCCTCAAGTGCATATTTGCTAGCATTATAAGCCCCACGGTATTTCATGGATACAAACCCTAAAACTGAACTGTTTTGTACAATTTTTGGATTTTTGGATTTTCGCAAAAGCTTAAGCATCATGGTAGTTAATTCAAAATTTCCAAACACATTTGTTTCAAATTGTTCTTTTAGTGCAGTTTTACTTAAATCTTCAAGAGCTCCTGGTTGTCCAAATCCTGCGTTATTAAAAAGAATATCAAGCTTTCCACCACTATCTTTTTCTATAAAATCAACAGCATTTTTTATGTCATTGCTTTGTGTAACATCAAGCTTAAAGGATATCAGCCCTAGATTTTTTAACTTATGTACATCTTCTTGCTTTCTTACTGTTGCATATACTTTATATCCGTTTTTATGAAGCTCACACGCACAATAGTATCCGATTCCACAGCTACAACCTGTGATTAGAATATTTGGTTTCAAGATAGGATTTTTATCTCATCTTCAATATTTGGAACTAAACATAAAAATTCATAATCTTCATCTCCTACAACATCATAAGAGTGTTCAATGCCTGCTGGGATAAATAAAACATCATCTTTTTGTGCGATTTTTACAACATCTCCAATCACTACTTTTGCACTTCCACTTAGTACATATTGTTCGTGTTCAACGCTGTTTGTATGGAGTGGCATAGAGCCTTTACTTTTGATAACGAACTTTCTCATGGCAAAATTTGGAGCCATGTCATCTCCAATCAAAACGCTCATTCTCCCTCCGACTCCAGCAGTTAGTGGACCGAATTCATATTCTTTTATATTTTTAATCATGACAATTCCTTTTTTTTCATTATTTTATTATATAATAGCGAAAATTATAATAAAGAGACAAATTGCACATAAAAAAACTTATTTTAATAGGAGCTTCTACGGGAGGTCCTGGACAAATACAAAAAATCATAAAATCAATAAAAAAAGACTTTAATAAAGTGATAATTATAGCTCAACACATGCAAAGCGCTTATCTTCAAAGTTTTACAAATCAGTTAGATAATAATTGTGCAATCTCTGTGATAACAGTTTTTGATAATTTGACTTTGAGCCATGGCAATATATATGTATTGCCAGAAAATTATGAGATATTTGAGTCTATGGGAGTGTTAAAATTTAAGAAATATAATGGTGCTTTAAATTATTCTCCAAATATCAATCTACTGTTTAATTCCGTTTCAAATATAAAAGAAAATATAGAAGTTATGTGCATTGTGCTTACTGGTATCGGAGATGATGGTGCGGTTGGAGCATATAATTTGCAAAAATCTGGGGCTAAGTGCTTGAATGAAAACGAACAAAGTTCTATCGTTTATGGTATGCCAAAAGCTGCAAATGAATTAAATCCAGATGCGAAACAATGCAATATAAATCAAATTTGCAAAGCAATGGAAGAGTTTTAGATGTTTGGTTTTTTTAAGAAAAAGCAAAAAGAAGAGAAAAAAGAAGTACCAATCCCGATTGAGGATTTTGAAGATGTAGAGGATTTGATAACATACTT
>Ga0256829_1002677_pt1:2500-13017 | contig 13017 bp, 11 predicted proteins | sample 131447metaG_FD_185979 | JGI IMG/M metagenome (GOLD analysis project Ga0256829, IMG submission 185979) | Hydrothermal vent microbial communities from Lau Basin, Pacific Ocean - 131-447 | ecosystem: Environmental > Aquatic > Marine > Hydrothermal vents | place: Pacific Ocean: Lau Basin... | reverse complement strand
GTTGTGAGGATGCCTTTGACAATGTCGGGGTGGTTAATCCAGAGGAGCAGGAGTAGTCCAAAGGCGATGCGATACCAACCAAAGGCTCGAAAGGTGAAGCGTTCAAGAAATTGAATAAACAGTGCCATCACCAAATAGGCGACAATAAAAGCGACAACAAAGCCGACAGCGAGCGGTTGCCAACTGGTGGCGGTGAATTCGTCGTAGTGTTTGAGCAGATCAAAACCTGAGGCGGCGGCCAGCACAGGTAGGGCGAGGAGGAAGGAGAACTCGGCGGCGGTTTTGCGATCGAGTCCGACGGCAATGGCTCCCACAATGGAGGCGCCTGCACGGCTGGTGCCAGGAATGAGAGCAAAGGCTTGGGCAATGCCAATCCAGAAGGCTTGTGAAAGGCTGAGGTCTTCGACCTTGCGGGTGCGATGGGTGCCTTCATTGTAAAGGGCTTCCATGAGCAGGAATATGCCCCCGCCGACAATAAACATGACTGCCACGGTGGTGACGGTAAAGAGTGCTTTTATTTCATGGTGAAAGAGTAGCCCCAGCAGTCCAATCGGGATAAAGGCAATCAGGACATTCATCCAGAGGCGGAAGTGTTGTAGGTTAAATTTGTCTCGGTAGTGACCAATCACAGCGAGAATGGCGGCGACTTGGATAATCACTTCAAACGCTTTGTTTTCGCTATTTTGTGGCAGTCCCATCATGTCGCTGGCGATAATCAGGTGGCCTGTGGAGGAGATGGGAAGAAATTCGGTTAGCCCTTCAATCAGGCCTAAAATGGCGGCTTGGAAAATGTCCATGCTTTTTTCCTGTTTTTATTGTTTCTGATTTATGGCGGTAAGCAGTTGATTATAGCTGATGACGCAAGTCTCGATAGCTAAATCCAATCAGTGGAATGTCGGTCTCTTTGGTGAGTGCGATGACTTTAAAGCTTTCGCCCATCTCATCTGGCATGGTCAGGGTTTTGACTTGTTGGGCGAATTTGAGTTGCTCGGTGATTTCAGCATCATGCGGCGGGTTAGCTTGGAGCAGTCCGCTGCCCATTAAGAAGTGAGCTTGGGTGGTGAACCCTGCGACTTTAAAGCCTGCATCAAAGCCTGATTCGGCCACAGCAGTAAAGTCGATATGGGCAGTGATGTCTTGTAGTCCTGGATAGAAGAAGGGGTCGCTATGCGCTCGGTGCTGGTAGTGGCAGCGCAGCGTACCCATGTGGCGAGCGGGTTGGTAATACTCTTGGCGAACATAGCCGTAATCGATCAGCAGCACCAAGCCTTGGGTGAGCAGATCAGAGAGCGATTGTAACCAAGGGGCGATATGACGGTTGATTTCGGTGAAGTAGCCTTTGTGGTCAGGTTCGCCAATGTAGGGCAGCAGAGCGTTGGCCTGTTTGAGCAGGGAGGGTTCGGTAATGGGGCGGTAGTCCCATTGAAAAGCTTGCTGAGTTTCATCAAAAGTTACAAAGGCTTGAGAGACTTGGTCAGGCTCAAATTTCAGCCGTTCGCAGGGCATGGCATCGAGGACTTCATTGGCCAAAATAACCCCTTGCAATGGCTGCTTGGGTAACCGTTCAAGCCATTGCACTTTTTGATACCATTCATCAGGCAGAGCCGCTTTTAGGGTGGCTTGCTGAGTGGCTTTGAGGTCAGCACTAAGCTCTAAAATGAAATAGTGATCCAGTGGCCAGTCGTTTTCGATAAAGTGCAGCAAAATATCTTTGGCCATGGTGCCACGACCTGCGCCAAACTCTAAAATATTTTTTTCGCTAAGTGTTTCAAGTATTTGCTGAGCTTGATTGGCAAGGCAGTGTGAGAAAATGGGGGAGATTTCAGGGGCGGTAATAAAGTCGCCCTGATCGCCAATTTTAGGAAGTCCATTGGCATAGTAGCCGAGATTGGGCGTGTAGAGGGCTCTTTGCATATAGTCAGCAAAGGAGAGTCTGCCCGCTCGGTTAAGATGTTGGCGAATGCGTTCGGTCAGTTGTTGACTGCGTGCTTTGGCGGCTTCGTTCGGTTCGGGAAGACTTTTGTGTGGTTTGTTCATTGTACTTTTATCGTTAGAATAAGTGAGGTTTGATATTATATGGCAAAAAGTTTGCTTGTTCGTAACTCTCAGGAGCAATCTGAGTCGTTACGGTATCGGTTGAGAGAGCTATTTATAAGGTGTTGGGTTTATGAAAGTGGGAATTAGACGAGTGTCAGAGTCTGAGTGGTTGGTGCATATTGGGTGTGCTTGGATTCGGTTGGATCGTTTTGGGGTGGAGCTGCTCAATATGTCGTTGGAAAATGCGGTGACGCATAATAGTGGCGTGCATCTGTTGCAAAGTTATTTAAAGCTTGTTTTAGAGATGGAGGAGCTGGATGATCGTGGAATGCAGCGACTATTGCGAGAGCTGGATCCTCAAGATTTGGTGGTCGTGCTTATGGCATTGAATCAGCCTGATTTTACCCAAAGAGTGTTGAAAAATCTGGGGGGATTGTTGGCTAAACAGGTGGAACAGGATTTGCAGAAAGAGGCTGCACCAACAGAAGAGATGATTAAAGCAAGCGTACGGCGAATTGCAGAGCGAATGTTTGAGTTGGAGCAGAAGGGTGAGATTGAGTTTTATAATGAGTATACGCAGTATATTTAGCAGCTTGGAGCGGTGTGGTGGAAATTTCTGTTAAAAAGTTAAAAAATCAAAACTTTGCTTTAGAGGTGGGAGCGGTGACGCTCGAAGTGGCGCCTGAGGTGGTGAAAAGTTTACATGAGACAATTGATCGCCACTTAAACCAAGGTGGGGCGACGGATGACTCGGCGTTACAGAAGAAGCTGGGGGTATTCCGAGCATTGGCGGATAAGTTGGTGGTGGCAAATGATCGTGTGTTACAGAACTTTTTGCCTAAGCTAAAACCGATGCAGTTGGTGACGCTGGTACGGCTTTCGACGGGTGGAAAATTGTATGATAAGGTGCTGAAAAATCTGAGCCGTACCAATGCACGACAGTTTGAAGAGGACTATCAGGCAATGGATAAAATCACCTTGCATCAAGCATTGGTCAATATGGAGCAGATTGTGCCACTACTGAAAGCGGCGATTGCGGAGCAGAAAAAGATTGAGGCAGAGGGGTATTAACACTGACGCTTTCGTGTGATTTTAATACCGACCGTTTGGGCTTGTGGCACGGCTTCAGGCTTGGAGAGTTTGATGGTGATTTTCTGTAATGAGGGGTAGGTTGCCAGCAGTTGTTGGCAAAGATTTTCTGCAAGCGTTTCCAACAGTTCGTACTGGGTGTTTCCAATATGGTTCAGTACTTGCTCAGCCACTTTGGCGTAATCGATCGTTTCTGACAAATCATCACTTTTTCCAGCGGATTGCAAATCCACCTTCATTTTGATATCGAGATAGAGCGGTTGGGTTTTGACCTTTTCAAAGTTGTAAACTCCAATCACTGCATCGGCTTTGAGTTGATGAATATAAATCGTGTCCAATTTTGCCATGATCTCTCCAGTGTTAAAAGCTCTTACAATATTTCCTTATTTTATCTGAACACAGTAAAATGCGCTTCAATAAAGGTAAGGAGTAAAAATGGATTTATCAGGGATTCAGTGGCTGGCAATAGGCGGGGCTTATCTTTTGGGGTCTTTATCCTCGGCGATTATTGTGTGTCGTCTCATGGGGTTGGAGGATCCACGCAAAGGGGGGTCGGGTAACCCAGGGGCGACCAATGTAAAGCGACTTTATGGCACCAAGCCTGCAGCGATTACGCTGGTGGGGGATATGTTAAAAGGTTGGGTGCCTGTGGCAGTGGTGAATGCGTTGGGTTGGCCACCTTTGGCAGTCTTCTTAGTGGGCTTTGCTGCTTTTATTGGACACCTTTACCCTGTGTTTTTTGGTTTTAAAGGGGGTAAAGGGGTGGCAACCATGTTGGGGGTGATGTTTGGTTTACACCCTTTGATTGGCGTGGCGGTAGCGGGAACTTGGTTGTTTGTGGCCAAGGTGATGAAAATTTCTTCACTGTCTGCGTTGATTGCTGCTGCTTTAGCCCCTCTGTATATTTATGAGTTGTCAGGTGAGATGAGTTGGGTGTGGGGCAGTGCGGTGATGAGTATGATCCTCATTTGGCGGCACCGCTCCAATATTCAACGCTTGCTTCGGGGTGAAGAAGATCTTATAAAAAAGAGTTGATTTAAATTGGAGGCAGGTCGGTTAGCTGCCAGCGAGGGTTGGCGGCAAAGTTCAGGTCTTCAGTTTGCCCTGCAAGGAGTCTTTGCGCACCTGCATAGGCAATCATGGCACCATTGTCAGTGCAGAAGGCAGGACGAGGGTAGAAAGCTTGTCCTTGCTCTTTTTCCATCAGTTTGGTCAGTTGTTGACGAATTTCTCGGTTGGCACTCACCCCGCCTGCAACGACGAGTGTTTTGTACCCCGTCTGCTTTAAAGCTCGTTTACATTTGATTTTCAATGTGTCCGCCACAGCCAGTTCAAAGGCTCGGCAGATATCGGCTTGGGTCTGTTCGCTCTCATCTCCTTTAGCCTTGGCGGCAAGCCAAGTGTTGAGGGTGAAGGTTTTAAGGCCGCTAAAACTCATATCCAATCCAGGACGATCAATCATGGGGCGAGGGAATTGATAGCGGTTTGGATCACCTTTTAAAGCAAGCTGAGAGACAATAGGGCCACCAGGGTAGCCTAGGCCGAGCATTTTCGCCGTTTTGTCAAAGGCTTCGCCTACGGCATCATCTAGGGTGTCGCCCAAAATCTCATAACGCCCAATACCTTCCACTTTGACAATCATGGTGTGTCCACCTGAGATCAACAGGCAGATAAAAGGGAATTCGGGGGCTTGAGATTCAAGCATGGGGGCAAGGAGGTGGCCTTCCATGTGATGGACACCCATAGCAGGTTTATCCCAAGCGTAGGCAAGTGAGCGAGCCACTGCACTGCCCGCAAGCAGTGCCCCCATGAGTCCAGGACCCTTTGTGTAAGCGATGCCGTCAATACTTTGAGGGCTGAGTTGCGCTTCTGAAAGCGTTTGCAAAATAAGAGGGGTGAGCTTACGAATATGATCTCTGGAGGCCAGCTCGGGAACGACCCCTCCATATTCTGCATGGATGGGAACTTGGGAGTAGAGGGTGTCGGCGATGAGGCCTTGTTCTGTGTCGTAGAGTGCCACCCCTGTTTCATCACAGGAGCTTTCAATGCCTAGAACAATCATTTGAGTATGCTGTCTTCTAAAAAAGAGACTCATTATGCATTGAAGAAATAAAATTTGCAAAACAATTGCAATGAAATTATAATCCTCGTTTTCCGTAAGCCATGCCTATTTCTGGGTGGGTGAGCTTTAAAAACCAAATTAATAGAGAAGAGTGATTATATGCCTTTCGTAAAAGTAAGAGATACCGAACCTTTTGACGTCGCTTTGCGTCGTTTCAAACGAGCTGTTGAAAAAGCAGGCGTTTTAACTGAAGTGCGTAAGCGTGAATATTATGAAAAGCCAACTTGGGCGCGTAAGCGTAAGAAAGCGGCTGCGGTAAAGCGCCTTTTAAAGCGTCTTTCTCGTGAGCGTGTTCGTACTAGCCGTAAATATTAAGGATTGACGCTGTGTCTAACCTAAAAGAGCAATTAACGGCTGAGATGAAAGCGGCCATGAAGGCGAAAGAAAAAGAGCGCCTTCTTGTGATTCGTACCATGCAGGCAGCAATAAAGCAGGTCGAGATTGATGATCAGACGACGCTTGATGATGCGGGGATTCTGGCTGTTTTGGATAAAATGTTAAAACAGCGTCGTGACTCAATCAAGCAGTATAGCGATGCGAATCGTCCTGAGTTGGCTGAAAAAGAAGCTTATGAAATGACGGTCATTCAGGAGTTTATGCCGCAACCTTTGTCTGAAGAAGAGATTGAAAAGTTGGTTGAAGAAGCCATGGCTGAAACGGGCGCCAGTGGTATGCAAGATATGGGCAAGGTGATGGGGTTGTTAAAACCCAAGATGCAAGGCCGTGCTGATATGGGCGAAGTGAGTAAGTTGATCAAAGCGAAATTGAACGCTTAAGCTTTTAGCCCCTTTTGTCGTTAGGTTAGAGAACCCACTCATTTGAGTGGGTTTTTGCGTTTTGAGGACTGGGGAAAACTTGTGTATAACGAGGGGATAGTTTGGATAGTTTGAATTGGGGGAAGGGGTTGCAAGTTGGCTAAAGGAAGCATTCCAAGAGCTTTTATTGATGAGTTGCTGAATCGAGTGGATATTGTCCAAGTCGTAGGTCAGCGAGTGCCACTCAAAAAAGCGGGAAGCAGTTTTAAAGCGTGCTGCCCATTTCACTCTGAAAAAACGCCTTCTTTTAATGTGAGTCAGCAGAAACAGTTTTACCACTGCTTTGGGTGTGGAGCGAGTGGTGATGTACTGAAATTTATTATGGAGTATGACGGCTTGTCTTTTGTGGATGCTGTTGAACAGTTGGCGGCTTCTGTGGGCATGGAGGTGTCTTATGAAAAGGTCTCTCCCCAAGTGCAGCAACAACAGAAAAAGCAGCAAAATCTATATGAAGTGATGCATGCAGTGGCGAAATTTTATCGTCACCAATTGCGAGACCATCCGCAATCAGAAAAAGCGAAAAGGTATCTCAAACAGCGAGGGCTGAGTGCGGAGATTGCCAAGCAGTTTGTGATTGGTTATGCACCTGATGGATGGCAGAGTTTGCAAGCAGGCTTAAAGGCGGATCAGACACTCACGGGGCAGTTGATTGAAGTGGGAGTGTTGGTCAAAAATGAGGAAGGTCGAATTTATGACCGTTTTCGTGATCGCATTATGTTTCCTATTCGAGATATTCGGGGGCGAGTCGTTGCTTTTGGAGGGCGGATTTTAGGGGAAGGACAGCCTAAATATTTAAACTCTCCCGAAACGCCTATTTTCCATAAGAGCCAAACACTTTATGGTCTGTATGAGATGAAACAGTCTCGACAAAATGTGGATCATATTATTGTGGTGGAAGGCTATATGGATGTGGTGGCTTTGGCGCAGTTTGGCATTCACAATGCGGTAGCGACTTTGGGAACGGCAACGACGACACAGCATCTAGAGCTATTATTTCGGCAGGTGAATGAAGTGGTCTTCTGTTTTGATGGGGATGAAGCAGGCATGAAGGCAGCTTGGAAAGCGCTTGAGTTGTGTTTGCCCATGATGGGAGAGCAGCGTTCGGTTAAGTTTCTGTTTTTGCCTCAAGGTGAAGATCCTGATTCCACGGTGAGAAAAGAGGGGGTCGAGGGATTTCAATTTCGGGTTCAAAGTGCGCTATCGCTGTCACAGTTTTTGATTCAAGGGTTGGAAAATCAACTCAAAGCCTCTCTGAGTAGTGCAGAAGGGCGTCAGCAATTGGTCGCTTTAGCGGCTCCTTTTGTACAGAAGGCCCACGGCTTATATCAGTTTTTATTGGCTGAAGCGGTGGCAGAACAGGTGCAATTACCGACTTGGCGAGTGGAAAAAGAGATGGGGGTGCGCTCTGGGTTTGCGAATAGTTTTTCCAAGGCGAAAAATCTGCAAAATTTCCAAAATCCCCAGTCCTGCTCTGAAAGTGGAGCTAAATTTAAAGTGGTGCCGCTTGAGATAAAGTTAATTCGTTTGCTGCTGAAACGCCCTGAATGGATAGCGGTCTTTTATGATGGATTTGCACAGGATGTGGCGAGTCTAGGTGGAGAAGAGGCGGCGCTGCTGGCCAATGTTATTTATCTGTTGAAAAAGCATCAGGGCGAAGTGGAGCCTGTTATCGCTTGGTTGCAGCGTTCGCAGTCATTAGACACTTGGCAATTGATTGAGGATTCAGCATTGCCTGATGACGATGCTTTTTTGCAAAGTGAGTTTGATGCTTTAACTCAAAATTTAGCAAAACAGATGGCTAAACAGCAGATTCAAAAGCGCGGTTGGGATAAATTGGCTTTACAGAATCTGCAAAAGTTACTTGAAAATGGGTAAATTGTGAATATAAAGGGTATGTTCAGGGTTATAATATCCTGTTCTAGTTTTTTGGGGTGGTTGAAGAAGAGGTGACGATGACAACAAGAGTAGAAAGAAAACAGCAGCTAATCGATTTGGTAGAAAGAGCCAAGGAGTTGGGCTACCTCACCTATGCAGATGTGAATGATGTCATGACTGAGGATGTTGAGGAAGATCAACTGGCTCAGGTGATTACCATTCTAAAAGATTTTGGTATTCAGTTGTTTGACTCACCGCCTGATGAAGAGGAATTGCTGGCGCAAGAAGGTGGCGTATTTGATGAAGCTGCGGCAGAAGCCGCCATGGTTGCCTTGGCTGAAGTAGATGCAGAATTTGGTCGCACCACTGATCCCGTGCGTATGTATATGCGTGAAATGGGGTCGGTTGAGCTATTGGATCGTACGAGCGAAATTGAAATCGCCAAACGCATTGAGCACGGCACCCGTGATATGTTGGATTTCCTAGCTAAATATCCAATCACAGCAAATGCCGTGCTCAACATTTTTGAGAAAATGGATGAAGGCGAAGGGAAGCTAGCAGATGTGATCCAAGGGTTTATTCGTCCTGAAGATTTAGAAGATGTGCCGATTGAAGAGCTTTCGCCAGATAGTGAGAGTGGGGAGCCTCGCGACAAAACCATGAAACCTGAAGATGTGGCGGCTTTTGTAGCGGAATTGAAAAAGTTGAATCAAGCCGCAATGGAAGCAGAAGATCAATACGGTATTCGTGATGAGAAGGCGGTTGCAGCACGCCAAGCCATTGTTGATCATTTGCGTACTGTAAAACTGACGCCCGTATTTACGAATCAGTTGATTAAAGATATTAAAAGCCGCATCAAGCAGATTCGGGAATTTGAAAGAAATATTTTAGATTTAGTGGTGCGTAAAGTTGGCGTGCCTCACAAAGTGTTTATTGAAGAGTTTGTTGGTAAAGAAACCGACTATACCCTGATTGACCGACTTAAAGAAAAAGTACCTGCGAAGGCAGAACAGCTTGAAGCGATTCGTGATGAGGTAAAGCGTAGCCAGAAGCGTTTGGCGATGATTGAAAAAGCGGAAAAAATGCCGATTTTCTATTATAAGGAAGTGTACAAGGATCTCAGTAAATCTGAGAGAGGTGTGCGAGCGGCTAAGCGAGAAATGATTGAAGCCAACTTGCGTTTGGTCATCTCGATTGCAAAAAAATATACCAACCGTGGCCTGCAGTTCTTGGATTTAATTCAAGAAGGCAATATTGGCTTGATGAAAGCGGTAGATAAATTTGAGTATCGCCGTGGTTATAAGTTCTCAACCTATGCTACTTGGTGGATTCGTCAAGCGATTACCCGTTCAATTGCAGATCAGGCGCGCACAATTCGTATTCCTGTGCATATGATTGAGACGATCAATAAGCTCAATCGTGTGCAGCGACAGCTACTTCAAAAAATGGGTCGTGAACCGACCCCTGAAGAGTTGGCTGAAGAGATGGAGATGCCAGAAGATAAGGTACGCAAGGTGATGAAAATCGCCAAAGAGCCGATCTCAATGGAAACGCCTGTTGGGGAAGATGAAGACTCTTCATTGGGCGACTTTATTGAAGATGCCAATATCTTATCGCCAGCTGAATCAGCTGATTTAGAAGGTATGGGCGAGACAGTTCAAGAGATGTTGAGCACATTGACACCTAGAGAGGCTAAAGTGCTCAGAATGCGCTTTGGGTTGGGAATGAATACCGACCACACGCTTGAAGAGGTGGGTAAACAGTTTGATGTTACCCGTGAAAGAATTCGTCAAATTGAAGCGAAGGCACTTAGAAAGCTGCGTCACCCCAGTCGAGCAGACCGTTTAAAAAGCTTCTTAGAGTGATGCTAAATACTTTGCATTAAAAAATGGGCTTGAATGCCCATTTTTTGTATCCAATCGAAGCGTTTCTCTTTTATAATAAGCGCCATTCAAAATTTCCTTCCTATTTAGCCCCCTTAGCTCAGTTGGTTAGAGCACCCGACTCATAATCGGTAGGTCCACAGTTCGAGTCTGTGAGGGGGCACCATCTTTTATTTTTTGCTAAATGTTTTTCCGTTATCATTAAGCCATGCGCTTATTTTCCATAATCTTGTTTTTATGTTTTGTTTATCCTGTTTGGGCGAATGATAAGCCTGAACTGATGTTGTTGAAAACCTATAAAAAGGTAGATTTTCAACAGGGTCAGTGGGTTTGGAGTGAAAAATATGACGGTGTGCGAGCTTATTGGGATGGGCAGCACCTTTTATCAAGAAGTGGAAAAATCTATTTTGCTCCTAAATGGTTTATTGAGCAGCTCCCGCCGTTTCCAATAGATGGTGAATTATGGCTTGCGCGAGGGGCATTTCAGCAAACCGTTTCAATTGTGAGAAAGAAAAGGTCAGATAAAGGCTGGAAGCGTATTCACTATATGATTTTTGAGGTTCCAAATCAAAAAGGTGGTTTATTCGAACGACTGGCAGTTTTGCATGATTTTCTTAAAAAATCTCCGTCAAGTGTGGTTCGAATTATCACACAATATCCTATTAATTCTGATCAGGAGGTTCGACAACATTTAAA
>Ga0256829_1002676_pt1 | contig 13018 bp, 10 predicted proteins | sample 131447metaG_FD_185979 | JGI IMG/M metagenome (GOLD analysis project Ga0256829, IMG submission 185979) | Hydrothermal vent microbial communities from Lau Basin, Pacific Ocean - 131-447 | ecosystem: Environmental > Aquatic > Marine > Hydrothermal vents | place: Pacific Ocean: Lau Basin | collected... | reverse complement strand
CATGGCCTCATTACCGTGTTGATACTGTGAGAGACTCTCAGCCAGTGATGCAGTTGGATAGGCATTGGGGGCTGATGGGTTCATCACCGCATCAATAGTGACTATGTCAAAATCTGTAACTCGTCCCCGATCATCAACATTTCCGGTCCCTCTACTGGATACACCAACTTGTATTCCGGCCCTAATAGCACCTTCTACAATCTTACCCAGTCCTTCTGGAATAACTCGCATCCGACCAAAGCCGTTATTCCCTTCCATCCGCATTTCGGTGATGGCCACTGCGATTCTGTCAAAATTGATAGACATTGACGAAGGATGGTCGCATTCGCCTGGGATAGGCCCACGAGATTTGATAGTCTCATTGAGCTTGTCTACAGCCTTAGATATTTCGTTACGCGGGTATACCCGACCATTCTGGTTCTGAGTCTCACCCTCAAGGAACAAACCCTCTAAGTAATAAAACTTATGGGGGGTTGCCCCTTCAACAAGTTCCTCTGTCTGCTGAATGGCAGTCAGGGGTTTCCGATCAGGTAAGATGGTTTCAATGAGTGTGTTACAAAATGCCATAATAAATCAGATGATATTACTCATCATCCTCATCATCATCACATTTTTTGTCATCTTCACAATCATCGTCAGCCTCCATGAACCCTTCCATGGGGTCATCGAAATCTTCGTCATCACCCATAGCATCCATATCATCAGGATAGTCTTCACCATCATCGTCCATTGGGTCATCATCATTCAGAAAATCAAATGAGAACTCGGGATCAGTATCACCAAATTCATCACCCATGGGGTCATCGAAATCTTCGTCATCGCCTATAGCATCCATATCATCAGGATAGTCTTCACCATCATCGCCCATTGGGTCATCATCGCCCATCATCATTTCATCATGCTGTTCGTCACCATCCGTAGGGATAAGATCATCATCATCCTCATTAAAGATGCTTTCGAGATTGAATTCACTCTCACCGATCATGCTCTCTATTGTAGGAGCATCATTTTTGTCCAACGCTAATGGTGACACTTTCGCGTGTGATGGGTCAGAATTCATTTCACCAAAATCGATTTCATCCTGCATGGATGCCAATGAATCTTCTTTGGCCTCCAATTGCATCCACCAATCACGGGCAGTTTCTTTGAGCAGATTATCCAGTAGGTCACTGGCTTCTGTCATTACAGATTCATCAATAACCTGTAGTTTATTATTCTTATCAATAGTAGTGCTCTCCATAACTTTAGCCACTACATCCCAAAAAATTCCTGTGTTACTCATATCAATCACCTCGATCTTGGAGTTTTAATCACTTATATTTAACTAACGGCTCACCATATTAGGGAAAAACCTATGTTTTTCGCTTAAAATCCACCCATACTGGGAGCACCACCATCTGATGATGGTGGGGAATATATCCGATTCAGCATCTTCAACCGTTTTTGCCAATCTACTCGTTTGGAAAAGTGAGCATGTCTAAGCCGTTGAAGCATGTCTAATGTGACCAATGGTTGTCCCTTGATGGGATCATCACCACCTATTGAATTATCATCGGGGGTCCTACCAACATCGGTCATGTCGGTTTTTGGTTTTGGCATTTCCAATTCTTCTTCAAATAGGAAATCACCATCATCGCCCAACGCAAAATTGAAAGATTCCATACCCATTTCCATACCTCCCACATCGCCACCCATGTCACCGCCACCGACTACTTGATCTCCACCGATGGGAGCATCAGTAGCGGCTTCTAGGCCATTATCCCCAAATGGCAGATCGTCCATCGGAATACCTGCACCCCCACCCAGCATATCCATATCCTGTGATGCCTCGGTGCGGTTGGTTTCTTCATCAACCATCTTCTCGTTCATTGCTATTTTATCATCAGTCCACCCGAGTGCTTCTTTCATGGCAAGCCGTTTCGAAATCCACGGAATCTCAATCATAGTTTTAAATGCGGCCATCGCTTCATTAAGACGAGCACGATCTTTAGAGGCTTGATAATCCGTGGGAGGATTGAACGCTAATTCAAAGTCTGCCCAATTAACACTTACATCTCTCCACTTCGCATAAAGTTTGAACTCATGATCAAATGAATCAACCAAATATGTTTGAACTCGTGTGCAGAATCGGGAAAATTCGATCTCTTCCTGTGTGGCTTGCCCCATCCGTCCATCTGCGGGGGTAATCCCACCTTCTCCTGCTGGCTGTAACCACGCATATGGAACCCGTAGTGCTGATGCCATTTTCTTTTTGAAATAATCCAGATCAGGCAAATCAGTCCATGGGGTTCCCTCCAATTGCTCTACCTTTGAGCCACGTTGGTCCATGGATACTGGGATATAGTAATCTTCTAACTGACTGATTGGATTATATATTGAGTCAACGGAGTTGCTATTATTTGAGGTGAATTGGGGTATCCGCTTTTGATTCAACTCATTTTTGAAGTTTTCAACCACAAATTTTGACCGGTCATGGCGCATCTTTCCTGTATCGATATACCAAACATGTCGGGATGGTGCCCGTTGTGTCCTATGGATCAGGGCTGCGTCTTCGAGTAATTCTCTCTGCTTGAAGGTCTTATATGCTTTATCCAACCATGAATTCCCGAACGGCCACGGATTGGTATATTGACCGGTTCCCGTCCCATTCATTCCCGATGATGCCAATTTACCCTCAGACATGCTGAACTGGAGAATATGAACAGCCGGAATAATTCGATTGTATTGAGTTGTATCCCCACCAACACTCGTCCGGCTAAAGTTGGCCAACTGTTGTTTAATGTCATCAGATTCAACATTAATCTCTAAATCGTTGATATTCCAACGAAAGTCTTTAACGGCCCACCCGAGAATATCCAAAGTATTTCTATCAACGATTGCGCCAAGTATATCCCACGGTGGAATATCATATAGTTCAAAGGTATTAGGATTTCGGAACATAAACCAGTCACCATACTTCAAAACATTTCTTATTGTTTTGAAGAGGTGCTTTTTCATCTTATTGATTGTAGACCATTGATCAACATGAGCCTTCAATATCTCTGATATCTCAACGGTGGGTTCATTGGTGTGCCACTCAAATTGAAAATATCTACCATCAGTGTCTTTTTCCGAACAATGCTCAGCAATAAGGTCCAGTGCTCTCGATATATCGGAGTCTTGGTCCATCCACTCATTCATCCGATACCGCTCAAGTCTATCAAATTTTCCCCGATAGACTTGGTGCATCAAATTGAAACTATCATTAGACCCAGCAGTCCAATTGTTACTACCCCCGTAATCGGCCAAGCGCCGACGATTACGAGATGATGCAGCATTAGTTGGTTTAGCAACGGTTCTTATAGCCATGGATCAAAATACCTCTTGTGATAATATTTAGGCCACAAGAGTATTGATCCACTACCTAACCGGTTGGACTATGGGCAGCTATATCAGTGGTCTTACCAAAAACACTATCCCAGAACCCAGGTGGGGTCCGTATATTACTGGCAGACGTATTCTGTTTAATATCTTTTTGTGCAGCTAACTGATCATCTGCCAACCCTACCAGTCTATTTAATAACTGATTAGTAGTCATCACCATTCGTTGGGTGTCATTACGAATCCCATTATTTGTAGTTACATTCGGTGATGAATGGGTCGGACTAACGATTGATGAATGTGGGATTGATGATGCCCCTATGGTATCCCCACCAAATGCCCCTGCATCTCTTGCCGCCAGTATTCCATCAATTCCGAATGATGCAGCAGTTCCAATCCCTGGTAATAGACCCGACGCTAACCCACCAGCCATTTCTAATGCCCCTCCAGTAAAATCACCATGCAACATTCGACCAGCACCAAGACCCAACCCCATAATGGCACCAATGATGGGGAGTTTTTTAAGGAATGACTTACCAAGCATTTTACCCAGCCCCATACCGGCACCACTCGTCAGAGCAGCCCTTACAGCGGCTGTGCTACCAGTAGCGGCTACTGCGGACCCTCCGGTCAATGCTGCCCGTGTAGCGGCCATTCCTGAGCCACTGGCAACAACCCCTCCGGCCCCCCTAAATAATCCCATTAGGCTTACTAATTTACCAAACACCCCCTTGACTAAACCCCAGGATTGGGCAAGAGTGTTCGCAGACACCGCCAGTGTGTTGGCACCCAACGCAGCAATCATCTTACCCTCTGACGGTAAAAAGATATTATCTAACCAATCACCAAGACCTCTAGTCGTTGCTAAGTTTTGATCATTCGTGGTTGCTATTAATTGTGCAGCCAGCCCTGCATCGCCCATTACATTACTAATTGTATCATTCTGATTAGCAGCAATTGTAATATTATTATGAGTTGCAGCCTGAATCCCAGAAATCATGGACATCAGTTGATTTTGATCAGTCCCATTACTAGCGGCCTGCATCACCCGCATTACTTGGTCCAATGCCCCACTGGCCTGAAGTGCACTAACTTCATCCGTATTATTGGCCTTCCACAGTGTAAGATTTCCACCAGATTGTGCTAATTGCTCAGTCAAGGTGGCCAATCCGGACATCCCCTTTTGGGAAAATAATGCGTGGGCGGCAGTGAGAGATTTTGCCACATCAGCATCTAATCCCCCTGCAGCAACAAGATTAGCCATACGTTTAGCGGAATCTGCATTAGACTTAATAATTTCATCAACCGTCTTACCGGTATTGGTAGCAATCGTCTGATATACATTCATTTGTCTATCAAGATTTTGACGAGTTTGTGCGTCCTGTAATGTGGCGTGTCTATCAGTTCTGCGGGCAAGCATGAACAGACCAACCATTGACTCACTAGCGGCTTTCCAATTGAGGTGGCTGACTGCGCTATTACCCCCTAGTGATAACCTAGCATCTCTGATATTTTCTGAAACAGCCTGTAAATCCTGCCCGATAGCACCAATAATACCCCCATCGGATTTCACCAAATTAAAGGTGTCATTGAGATTATCACCATTTCTAAACATTTGTGGCATTAGCGTGGAGGCATAACTGATTGACCCAGTAGCTGCCATATCCAAACCAGATGCAAATTTGTCCTTGACATAATCAGTGACATTAGATAGATTAGACAGACTTTTGGAAACATCTTGTATTGATGACACCATGTCTAATATATTAGCCTTGATACCTTCTACTACACCCGTTATAACCAACATAGACGCAGGGTTGACATCATCCATTCTGGCCTTACGCTGTCTTGCATCTAATCTCAGCTTCTTTGCAATAGCCTCTGTATACCCATGAGCGGTCTTAAGTAATTTAGCAGATGCGATGGCATCACCTTTGGAAGTACCGTTGCTGTCATGGCCATCATCATCACCCCCACTGACAGCAGCATGACTTTGTTGGTGGATGGTGTTTGCCACCATCGCATTTTTTAATCCGTCAATACTCTTATTAAGACCATCAATATGATCTCTTACCTCGTGGGTATCACGAGGCTCATTAGTCTTAATAGATTTGAGAGCCTCAATTTGTTGACTAGATAACTTGACTAATTCATCTAATTTTGAAGACAAACTACCAGTCTGATCAACAACAGAAGAATTCACTTCTTCCATCATATCCGAATGGGCATCCTTTGTGTCACCAGTATTAACGGTCAGTCGCTCGACTGACATCTCCCGACTGAACTGACGATCAGCGCGAATATTACGGACCCGTAAAGTTCCATTTCCGTTTTCATTATTAGGGGTATCTGGCAACTTATCGCCCTCGTATTGGTTCCTTTATATTTAGGGCCAATACGAGGGCTATCGTATGATAGTAGTCACTCCATAAGTGCATTTCGGACATTACGGACCCAGTCGGCTTCGATATCAGTGCGGTAATCTTCGGATGCTCTGACAATAAAATCATCAACGTTCTCAACCGTGGTAGCTTTATGCGCCGGTTTTCCACTACAGTCATCAATGGTCTCAACAGTAGCGGCTTCGTGCAATGTTTTGCCACCAGCAATCCCCATGATACGAGTGTAGGTAACTTCATTGGTGTTACGTGGTATTTCAACATCATGGATTCCAACAACATCGTTCACAGTTACCGAAATATCAGAGCAAAATTTGATATCGTATTTTGATATTGCCAATAATAGATCATTTTTATCACGGTCATAAGATATACCGGACGACAGCAAATCGTATGACCCATCACCCCTGCTATGTGGTCTATTTTCAACTATATACATAAATCCATACTGTGTGGATTTCATCAAGATATACTTACTATAGCTGTTAATAACATCACCCAGTGGGGTGGAGTAACCCATAACCTTATCATTACTGATATCACATACCACATTATGTCCGGTCTTAAATGATTCAATGGTATTATTTATAGAACCGCCCAAGGCGTTAATCAATTTTTTGCGCTGGTATATTCCGTATTCAGTGTTGTGTTGTTGATACATTAGATGAAGATGAGCTTTCCGTTGAGAATTTTTCTCTCTAGCCATAATTTTGCGCCGCTCTTTAGCAAGATAGTCATTATAATATGACTGTCCAAATATACCAAGCATGAGGGACGGAACCGCCCACAGGATGGCCACGAACATTGGTATCCACAGGATACCAAGCAACTCATAATCTTGGCCAAGTGTATACCACGACCACAATAAAAACGGAACAGGGATATACACCCCATATGCGTCATTGGAACTCCAAAAACTATTAGGGATATCATTTAACGTTTTTTGCTTGGTCATTTTCAATTACCTCCCTTTTGATTCGTCATAAACATAACACACTTACATCAGGCGGTCAACCCTTTATCGCCTCTTCTTGCTCTTTCCGTTGGGAATTGAGAACCTGTATGAGAATATCAATTTCATTTTTCGGTAGAGTCTTTGCATATTGATAATCCAGACCACCCTCATAATTCAGAACTACTTTTGCGATACCTTTGAAGGCTTCCTCTTTTGCGGTTTTGTGTTCGGTGATTTTGCGGAGGAAGTCTTCACGATTTCGGATTCCTCCGCTTGTATAAAAAGTTTTTGGGGATCAAGCTCCAGATACATTGTAGCGGATTTACCACATTCTTGACAGGTATAATCGATCTTGGACATATCATGGATATGATCGTTTAACAATTTGATACGATCTCTCATTGCCATCACATCATCCGGTGGTAATCTCATCAACCATTCCCTCATCAGATCATGGTCATGAACTTGTGCACCTGACTTGGTTTCGATATAATAGATTGACCCGATGATGGCAGTGAGATTGGTATCCAATGTTTGTTCGAATTGTTTTTTGTATTTCTCGATAAACTCGTCAGTTAGTGCCTCTTGATCACTAACTGATTCATAATCTCCCATTGCGATTGATGACTTCATCACGTCCATTGTCATAGTGATTGCATCCACATATGGGATCGGTCTAAGATGGACCGTCTGGCCTACCACTGGAAGGGTTATCGTAAATTCAGTAAATTCTTCTGGGCTATATGGGCGGAAATTCTGAATATGTTCATCTAGGTTCAATTCCATCTCATTCTCATACGAACATGATGGGCATTTATGTTTCAGTGGTAAACTTGGTCCATGGCTGGCAATCCTACATGCGATCAGAATGGCCTGAATATCTACTTCACATAACCGAGAGGGATCGATCACCGATGGGACTACTTGCCTAACTATACGATCAATGGCCCGTCCAGAAATCATCATCAACGGATCATTGAATGCGGTTTCTTCCAAAACTGATAGATGTGAGACCGATATGTTATCTGGATCAGCATCAGGATATAGGATATCACCGGATGGATAAAAGTATCCACGAGTGGGTAATGCGATCTCAATCGAATTGATCACATCCGTTTCTAATAGATCATCTAACAATGGGTTGGTCATACAAAAAATCCTTAACTCTTGTGATGAATATTTAGGTCCTAAATCGGTCGATTTCAATAGACGAACCATGGGGTATTATGATACCTCTGAGTGGGGTATTATGATACCTTTTTTGGGGTCAAAAATGCCCAAAAAAGTAGTTATAAATCCGCAAAACGTAGTTACCATAAATTATACAATAATAACAACGAGTTGTGACGGCTTTGATTGGAAGAGGTTACCAATATGTCAAATTTTGCGGCCAGAAAAACACTATACATATAATAGGGTTTCAATTAGTATTAGAATCTCTTTGAATTAGAAGGGCAAATGCATTGCAATATAAAAATAGTCGCGCCGCTCCTATTTTAATATTACAACGCATGTGTAATGTGGATCGCTTTTTCAAAGCGTCCATTTTAACCTGCGGGTTGACACTAATTGGTAGTTCTCTTATATGATCGATATACTCAAACATTCATAACAAAAGGATCAAAAATTCATGTATGCTAGTTCACGAGATATTCGCTTCACCAAAAAAGAAGCTAAACGATTCATCCATATTTTAGTTCAATCCCTAGAATACTCAACCATTGCTGGCTTATCAGTGGAAATATCCACCGAACTCCATAATATATTCGTACGAAAATCAAATACTTCGACTAAAAGTTTTAATCAAATTATGGGGGCGATTAAAAAATTCCCAACAGATTTTAGATTAGATATGAACTTCGTATCTAAAAAAGGAAATTATTATCATCGAGCATATGGAAAAGGTTTGGGTGATGAGGGAAAACAATACCTATACAATGAGATGAAGAATCAATTGATCATTAGTATGAATGAGGTATGGAGTAATCGTAACAAAATTCAAATGGTCATCAAAATGAGTGAATCTGGTGTGCCGTCGTATATAATCCATGACCTCGTATCGTTTATGAAACAGAACGGGTGTATTGATATCGATATTAACAAGTATGAAGACTCAAATAATGAAATCAAATTCGATATTGATACTGCCTCAGAACTCGAAAGGGATGAACTTCTACGCGTTCTAAAGATTACAAATGAGACATTGAGTTCCGCCGCCAATTCGATCCGTACATCTAATATCGTATTCATTGCCACAAATGACCTTCTCGTAGAAACTATATCTGCGTCAAAGGATTTATCTGCAGATATCAGGAATCTAAGTAATATTGTGTCAGAATTGGATAATAGGATGAATCGTATTGAAGAAATGTATAATCGTAAGATCGATCCATTAATCGATACCTCACAAATCGTCCGACTCTAATTGTTATTATAGATTCGATTAATCAGAAAATCCACGAGGCATATAATCCGAAACTTGTATAAATGCTTCCTGTCGTGTGCATTTATAATTAAACTCTTCCTCAACACGACAAACCTCTGCCCAGAAATCCTCCTCTATTAGCTCCTGAGTGACCATCTCTTCGTCAGATAGGGTAACCCCCATGGTTCGTTCTGAATCGCCTGGAAACGCCTTAAATTGATCCGCAATAGATTTGATTTTATCGTGGGATTCCCAAACTTCTCTCCATGCCATAATAATCATACGACGGGATTCTAATGATCTAGTTTCGTTTGTTGGATATTGGCTTCGATCCAAATCCGATATAATACTATTTCCGTCATCATTAAATACTGGCGGATCAAGATCATATCGTTCTGTAAACTGTAATAGGGTCAAAAGGTCTTCTACGTTGAGCCATCCACCAGATAGTGTTTTTATGTGGTAGATGCGCTCCAGTAGGGCTTGTAGATCGCCCCAGACCCACCGTAGGCTCATGTAGTCCATGACCTTTACTGCAAGGTCATGTTCTTCTTCATATGTCAGGGTTAGAATGTCCTGATTGTTATACTTGAATATGTCCATTATATTGCTCCATGAAATCATTAACCTCTCGTGGGCTGCATCCCTGTTCGGTCAAATATTCCTTTACCACAATATCATCAGTGATGTCAAGTTTTCCAATTCGTGCAAGACTCAATAGATTTGATTCCATACGAGATAGACTATTTCCATAAAGTCGGTAATCGTTAAATGCTCGCATAGCCATTGGAACAATCGGTTCAATCAGTTTGATGATCGCATCCGCATATACCCGAATCTCATATTGTGCATGTGGATCAGCCCGTAGCCGTAGGAAATGAAACAGATTGTGCAGATCGATCTTCCAGTAATATTGGGTATAAGTGGTTAATGGTAATACAATACGGGATAGTTCCCGTGCAATACCATCAAATTCATTTGAGGTGACATGAACATCAGCATGCTCAAAATATTCTTGGATAATCTCTTCCAGTTGATCCTCGGTGACTATCCCGTCATCACTATTCAAACTATCTAAACGACCTTTACGGACTGCCTCTAGTGCCGCTTCTTCCACGATGAGGCGTCTATTATTTAACTCTTCTGGTATAGACGGGATAGATGTTACATTCCCGTCTTTGTCCTTAATTGGCCCATTAAGGTATAAGTATGTCTGATATGAGGTATCTACTGACTGATTAATCGCTGATGCCACTGCTTTGTAATCCTCGGATGATAGTGGGTCATCAACCCGTCCTTGCTTATTATTACTCGATTGTCCAGTGGTGTGATCATGGTCTGGAACATACATTTCGAAATCCATTAAGGAATATCTGCCCGAATATTCATTGGCCGAATTATGAATCACAATACCATTGGCAGAAAAATTGTGATGTGGTCCATCTACTGATAAATCGTATGTCATCTCGTTTCCATAGTATTCAACTGATATGATTTCATCATAAGATGGGCGCAATCTGGTTGAATTATTATGATCAATCATATCATCAGAATTTTCTTGATGACTACCTTTTTTTAAGTTAGCAACCCAATTGTTTTGCCGATTTCCATCTAAGTGTCGGGTGACCTCACCGTCATGGGTAGTGAAGGCATCAATTACTAATGAATGGGCACTACGAGTTGCTTGTGACCCATCACTCATCTGTAATGAATAGAATACATAACCATTAGAAATAGTAGGTTTCTTAATTATTGTTCGATTCCATTTATGTGATCTCACCCGTCCTTGATTCGAAATTTCGTATGCATTATCTGTATTGTTGACATATTTCCATTCTTCAGTTTCATCATCATGCGGAATATGGAAACTGCTACCACTACTCTCTCCCTGTCCAGAAAATGAACACAATTTATGATTACTAATATTTTTCTCAAAATCATATATCTCGTGCAATGGGTGCCACCCATCATCCGTGTAACATCTATGATCCTTAGTCATTCTAATAGTTTTTCCAGAATCCAGAGTAACTGTGTAAGTGGGTTTAATTCCAGTTTCCCATATATCAGTGACATTGGTATGCGCCAGTTTAAAACTTTCTTCATTTAGTTGGCGAAGATTCATTCTGGACAGCTTTTTTTGTTTTGGTATTTTGGCATAACCCTGTGGTCTGCCAAAGAAATCAATGGCATCCTTTCCTTTAATAATAATAATAGATGAATTACAGCCACTTCCCGCTGCCGATGTTAACGGAAATCCATTACTACGGGTTTGTCTACGTATGGCATGTTTATTGATACCCGATATTTCAACTAATTTATCTAAATCATATGTGATGGTTGGGTCAATATTGTTACAAATATCAGGATAGCGGGTTTTGAAATTACTACTGGCTACATTTTGATACCAATCAATTATATCATTTCCTGCTGCAAGCGCAGATACCTTTTTAGTATTAGCTGTTAATTTAACCCCACCGCACCCATAATTTATATATTCCCTGATAACATCGGGTCCAGAAAATCCTAATAGCGAGGATAGCTCTAATGCAGTATATGACAAATCTGGGTCAATTAGGGTGACGTTGGTATCCTTTCTGTTACCGGATGGAAGAATCTGTGGATTATGCCATTTTTTGTAAAAATCTGATACAGTCATGGGGTAGTGTGATAATGAATCATCATTTCCATCAAAATTCAGTAATGTATCGCCAGAAATGCATGCAGTCCGGTGCCGAAGCCATTGTCGTGCAATAAATATCGGAGTTTTAACGTGGAATTGAAACTCTACCGATTCCATAGGTGAGGTATGCCACCGCCGCATCAGATACCGGATCAGTCCTTCATCAGATGATTTTGTAGTAGTGCCAGACCCATAACTGACTCGTGCGCTATTTACAATTCGGCTATCATCGCCCATAAAATCGATTAGTCCGATAAATCCATGGTCCAAACACTCAATATATTCCGGCTCCCAGCGGTTCAATGGAACGGTTGGTTTTGCTTCATCGTGATATATTTTTACAATACTGGTCATGTGTTTTCCTTAAAGATTGTATCAATCAGTGTTGATTGAAATTGTTGTAGTGATGTATGTGGTGCATTTAGATCAACACGGTTTTCAATGACATGATCCCATTGATCCCATTTCTGCCATTCTAATTCAGATGAATGATTTGTAAATCCGGTGAGGGTAGTATCTATTCCAGACCGGTTGATTCGAATCGTTTTACCGCCCATAGATTTGGTAAACTCTAGTTCATTCAAAAAACGACAATCGGTGATGAACCCGTAATCGTAGCTATCAAATTTTCCAGTCAACATGGCCAACTTAGTGACTATGATCCACGTGTCAGTGTGTAAGTTATTCCTCACTGCATCAGTTCCATATATCTGCATAACCTCACGTCTACACATTCCGAGCATGTCACAGGCCGGATCAGTAGACCCATCATCTAGTGTGTTGCCCTCTTTGTAGGCTGTATCATTATCCAATCGGTCCCTGTTCCAGTTAAACATCGCAGACAGGTTATCTTTAAGCTGACTGGCAAAACTGATCCGAGTGTGGGTTTTTCCGATTGATGACAAATATGAAGACATTAATCGGTGTGCCTCATCCTTGCCAGAACCAGCTTTACCAGATATGCTTATGATTTTCATATGAAACCCCTTGTAGACACCATATATAGAATCCTATAAGTATAATTCAAGTTCTAATTTCTGGTGGTATATATTCGGCCAACGTAGATTCAGCCAACCATGCTTTTGCACCAAGTATAGTATCAATAACCTCATCATTTAAATGATTCCTCGGTGGCACAGGCTGGCCCATAATCCCATTTCGGGGACAGGTATACTTGGCAATCAAATGTTCACCTTCCA
>Ga0256829_1002675_pt1 | contig 13019 bp, 10 predicted proteins | sample 131447metaG_FD_185979 | JGI IMG/M metagenome (GOLD analysis project Ga0256829, IMG submission 185979) | Hydrothermal vent microbial communities from Lau Basin, Pacific Ocean - 131-447 | ecosystem: Environmental > Aquatic > Marine > Hydrothermal vents | place: Pacific Ocean: Lau Basin | collected... | reverse complement strand
GAAAGATACTTGCCCACGGTCCGGGTGTCATTGCATGGGTTGACAACCCCGACGGAAGCGGAAGCTGGCACCAGCTCAAGCCGAACCTCAAACCACAGGACGCCTACGTCATTGTCCACAGTAGCAACAGCTCAGATATCACGGAGAACAACCCCCCCGCGGGGAAGGCCTACAGTGCCGGCAGCACAGGGCAGTTCCCGATTATAGCGGTTCAGATAGTAACCCCCAAGGGCAAGAAACCCGACGTTATAATCGTCAGCGGCGAGACCCCGATTGGAGGCTACGAGCCGATGTGGACCAGCGAGTACTACAAGGTTCCGCTTGACGGTCCACAGGTTATAAGCAACATCTTCGCGTGGAGCCTTGAAATGACCAAGAAACCAGAGACCAGCTCCAGTTCAAGCGGTAGCGGAAGCAGCATCTGTGGTCCAGCTTTGATAGTCGGCCTCGCAGCGCTTCCACTCCTACTCAGGAAGAAGAGGGAGTGAGCTCTTCCTTACTTTTATGTTTGAACCATAGTATTTTTAACAAACCTTCCTAATTTGGCAGGAGGGATTTGAATGAAAAAGGTTGCGGCTGCACTTTTCATTCTGGTGCTGGCCTTAAGTGTTGTGGCCAGCGGATGTATGGGTAGCAATGGGAGCAGCGGTTCAACAACAGCCACCTCTGGAAGTAGCGGAAAGGGTATAACCCTAGTTATTGTGACCAGACACGACGCGACCATCCAGTACAAGACAAAGCAACTCTTCCTCAAGAGCGCGATAGCGAAGGAGTATCACATAACCAACCTCAAGTTCATAGGCGTTCCCGAGGCCCTCTGGCCACAGTACATCAAGCAGGGCGCTGACGTTGGATGGGGAGGAGGTCCGACTCTCTTCGACGACATGTACAAGATGGGTTACCTCACCCCGATAACTGACCAGAAGATACTCGACCTCCTCGGCACCAAGATACCAACCGAGCTTGCCGGAATGCCGATGGTCAGGAGGGACCAGAACGGTAAGGTTTACTGGATAGCGGCGGCGCTTTCGTCCTTCGGTTTCACGGTCAACAAGCAGGTTCTCAAGAAGCAGAACCTTCCGTTCCCGGAGAAATGGGAAGATGTTGCCTCACCCGCATGGGCACGCGACCCGCCGCAGTACGGCATAGCAGACCCGACCAGGAGCACCTCGAATACCATGATCTATCAGATCATCCTCCAAGCCTTTGGATGGGACAAGGGATGGAGGGTAATGACACTCATAGCTGCAAACTCCAAGATCTATGAGGCCAGCGACGCCGTCAGGGATGCGGTCATAAACGGTGCGATTGCCGCAGGGAACACCATCGACTTCTACGGTTACACCGCAATGAAGCAGAACCCGAACTGTGTCTACGTCATCCCGAAGGGAGAGAGTGTTATCAACGGTGATCCAATCGCACTTCTCAAGTACAGCAAGCACCCCCAGGCTGCGCAGGCCTTCATCTACTGGGTTCTCACCCAGGGTCAGGCCCTCTGGATGAGTCCTGATATCAACAGGCTCCCAATATGGGGAGGTATATTCAACCAGACCATCACCCAGCAGTACGCCAGCGTTCTCTTCAACGGAAAGTTCGTGGGCAAGACCTACGGCCAGGCTAGGCCCGCACTCCTCGAGGCTTACAATCTCGCTATACACAGCAAGGGGATAAAGTTCAACAGCAAAGAAGCCCTCGCCATCGTCAACACCCTGCAGTACTACTTCAAGGCCACCCTCATTGACACCAACGGCCCACTCCACCAGGCCTGGATTTCAATGGTGAAGGCTCTCAAGGCGGGCAAGATAACCCAGGCCCAGTTCAACAAGCTCGAGCAGGAACTTACCGCACCGATTCAATTCAAGGATCCGCTTACGGGACAGATCACGACACTAACCGAGAACTACGCCGCGAAGATAAACAACAAGATAGCAACCGATGCGGCCTTCCAGAGTCAGATGATGCAGGAGTGGAGAACGGCCGCCCAGGCGAAGTACAACAAGGTTCTCCAGGATCTTCAGTCCATGGAGGGCTGAGGTGCTTTTCCACCTTCTTCTCAATTTTGACCGATTTGCCCCATTCTTTTAACATGCCCGTGTGCAGAGTTGTAACGTTAATCCGGGTTAGGGGATTCAAAATTTTCCAGAGCAAGCCTTTCAGAAACCTTTAAAACCTCCCCCATCAAAACCGGGTAGAAACTGAGGGACAGTGTGAGTTAAAAAGCACGGGAGGTTAACATAATGGCGGTTAACAAATGGGTGGAGAGATTTTTCGGCACCCCTCTGCCGGACGGCGTGGTCATGACATCATTCCTGTTTCCCCTCTTGTATCTGCTGGTGTTTCTCGTAATCCCCGTGCTCGTGATGCTCCTGACGGCCTTCGTCTACAACGGTCACGTCTCCTTATACTGGTTTAAGAGCATCTTCGGGTCACCGTACTACTTTAATCCGCTTCATCCATCGGGGTTCCTTGTCCAGTTGATTCCATACGGCAACCAGCAGATCTACCTCTTCAGCGGATGGGATTTCGGAGTCGTCATTAACTCCATCCTGGTGTCCATCAGCGTCATGATACTCACGACGATTCTGGGGGTTTCGTTCGCCTTTGTTATGGCACGCTATGATTTCCCAGGAAAGAACATCGTCAGGATCCTACTCTTCGTCCCGCTTCTCGTCACGCCCTTTGTCAACGTCGTTGTGGTCCAGAAGATGTTCCTGCCGAACGGATTGATAAACTGGATATTCTACCAGCACCTCCATCTGCTCCCCCATCCAATCTGGATTGAGGGCCTCGTTGGTGTTATCGTAGCACAGTCCATGACGTACTATCCAATAGTTTACCTCAACGCCTACGCCAGCTTCATAAACATTGACCCAAGTTTAGAGGAGCAGGCTGAAAACCTCGGAAGTAGGGGGTTCCATCTCTTCAGGACGGTAACCTTTCCGCTGGCCCTTCCGGGAATAGCGGCTGGAGCCGCCCTCGTTGGGATATTCAGCCTTGAGGATCTGGCTGCACCGATAGTTTTCCAGGGAAGCGCGATAGCAAAGAAGCTCATGTCCTTCCAGATTTACAGCTCCTTCGTGTCAGGATTCGCAATTGGAAATCCGCAGATGGCAGCGTTAGCCCTCGTGATGCTGACTATAGCCTTGATAATCTTCCTCACCATCCGCTGGTACGTTGGAATGAAGCAGTATGCCATGCTAAGCAAGGGTGGCAGGTGGAAGCCGAGGGTCGCAAAGCCCAGGCCCCTCCAGGCGGCCATAATATACCTTCTAGTTATCCCCACCCTCCTGATAACCATATTCCCGCAGATCGGGGTTATTCTGTTGGCGTTCTCAAAACGCTGGTATGGAACCTGGCCCGAGGGATTCACACTCTCCCACATGGGATCCCTACTCACCCAGCCGGACATACTCAGGGTCATTGAGAACAGCCTTCTCTACTCCACGGTGGCGATATTCATCATCCTCCTGCTCTCACTGACCGCTTCCTACGCCGCGGGTAGGTTCAAGAAGGCCAGACTCGCCCCTATACTTGACAGCCTTGCAACCATACCCATAGCGGTTCCTGGAATCGTCATAGCGATGAGCTATTTCTTCTTCTTCTCGACGGTTCCCCCCTTCAAGGGGACTGCCCTAGACCCCACCAACCTGCTGGCGTTCTTCCCGGGAGCGGCCCTCATACTCGCGTACTCCATCAGGCGTCTGCCCTTCGCGGCGCGCTCTATTTCCGCTGGAATCCAACAGGTTCACGTCTCCCTTGAGGAGGCCGCGATAAACCTGGGTGCGGGGAGGTGGAAGGCACTGACAAGCATCCTCATTCCAATGATACTCTTGAATCTACTCGGTGGTGCAATGCTGAGCTTCGTCTACTGCATGAGTGAGACCAGCGTCGGCATCACCCTGGGTTCCATAAACTCAACGTGGTATCCAATAACGGCAAAGATGAAGGAGCTCATCACCAGTGCGGTCGGGAGCGCCAACCTGGCCGCTGCACTCGGTGTCTTTCTGATGTTGGTGCAGATACTGGCCATAGTCCTCGCGAACGTGATAACCAAGCAGAGGTACTCCTTCATTGGTCTTACATGAGGTGATCGAGATGGTTGAGGTCAAGCTTCAGGACATCGTCAAGAGGTTTGGAGAGACCGTAGCCCTCAAGGGGATAAGCCTTGACATAAAACACGGGGAACTCTTCACCATGCTCGGGCCGAGTGGTTGTGGAAAATCAACGACGCTGAGGATAATAGCCGGCCTTGAGTACCCAGACGGGGGAAAGCTCTACTTCGGTGACCAGGACGTTACATACCTCCCGTCACATCAGAAGGGTGCCGTCCTCGTCTTCCAGAACTACGCACTCTGGCCCCATATGAGCGTCTTTGACAACGTCGCCTATGGACTCAGGCTGAAAAAGATGTCAAAGGATGAGATAAGAAAGAAAGTTGAGTGGGCGCTGGAACTCATCAAACTTAAGGGCTTCGAGGACCGCTACCCCACACAGCTCTCCGGCGGCCAGCAGCAGCGCGTTGCAATAGCGAGGGCTCTGGTTGTTGAGCCTAAGGTTCTCCTCTTGGACGAGCCGCTCAGCAACCTCGACGCCAAGCTTCGCCTTGAGATGCGCTCCGAGATAAGGAGAATTCAGAGGGAACTCGGGATAACCGTCATCTACGTCACCCACGACCAGGAGGAGGCAATGGCAATAAGCGACAGGATAGCGGTCATGAACGTCGGAACGGTAGAACAGGTTGGAACGCCCAAAGAAATATATGAAAGCCCAAGGACGGAGTTTGTGGCAAGCTTTATGGGCAAGACCAACGTCATTCCAGCCAAGGTCGTTGAGAGGGATGGCGACCATGTCACTGTGGAGTTTGAGAGCTTCCGTCTCGATGGGCTTCACTACACTGGAAAGAGTGACAACGTCGTGGTCGTCGTAAGGCCCGAGAGGATACGCCTTAAGCCGACTGAGAACGCGGTTTCGCTCACCGGAACGGTGGACCTGATAGAATACTACGGTTTCTTTGTAGAGGTTATCGGCCTTTTCGGTGAGGTGCGCATGATAGCGAGGACCATAAGCGACAGGGAAGTTGGAAGCCTGAAGCCAATGCAACCGGTAACTTTCTACATAAACAGGGGCGATATAATCGTCCTCCCGAAGGAACAGCTTTGATTTTTCTCCTCTTTTTGGGTGATACCATGCTGGACGACCTCCAAGAGGGCAAAGTCTATGAGGTTCTCCTCGTCACTGCATCAAATGTGACCCCAGTCGGTGTTGTGAGGAGGGGAGATGCCCTCGAATTCAAGCTCTTTCCCGGAAGGAGCTTTGAAGACCTCCTAAAGTGGCCTTTTGCGTCGATTCAGATGACCAACGACGTAGAGCTTTTGGTGAGGTTCGCCCTCAACATGTCGGCTAACGTGAACATCGCAAAGGATGGAAACCACCGCTGGATTGAAGGTATCCCCGGTTGGCACGGGTCCGTTGAGTATAAACTAGAAAAATGGAGAGACAAGCTTGGGGAGAGCGAAGTTCTCCTTGGGAGGTTTATCCCGAGGGGCACGATTCCAGGATCACTCAAACCAGTGCCCGTTAGTAGGGCAGACTGTTATCTCCTTGAGATGGCGGTCCACTTCACAAGGCTCCTCGTGTCAGGAGACCATTCACTAGCCAGCAGGATCCTTGAACTTTATAGGGAGTACCGGCGCTTTGGGGGGGACTCAGAGGTTGTGGATTACATCATAGAACAGGTTAAGAAAGCCGTTTGAAGGTGAGTAGGAAAACTTTTAACTGTTTCCAGTCGCATATTATTTGTGATACCATGGCTAAGTGGATACTCGCGGGTATAGCCCTTTTGATTGGTGCTATCGCCCTCCTCGAAGCGGTTCCAGTGAGTGCAACTTCAAGCCAGTACAGCACGACCTACAGCAAGTTCCTCACCCAGCCCGCGCCGGCCGTCCCGGCCTTTGCGATTCCTGGTGGAAACTTCACCCTCTACCTGAAGGACGGTGTAACCGTGAGCGATATCCAAGCGGTCTCAGTTCTTCATGGTCCCTATGACCTTCAAGTACTTGGAACAAACGGGAACACCGTGACCGTCAAGGTTCCAGGTAACATAGCCCCGGATGACTACTTCCTGTTGATAAAGACCAACAAGGGGACCCTCGTCCTTCCTAACGGACTCAGGGTCTTCAAAGAATGGCCAAAAACCCTAACCATAGGTTGGGTGAGCGACACCCACGTAACCAGCAGCGCCAAGATAGGCTACGTCTGCGGTCCCTACTTCCAGCACAGCATATATCAGCTCGAGAAGATGTGCTCGAACCCGATACCGCTTCACAGCGTCGTTGCAACCGATAGCGCTTACACTTATTGGGCTATGATGAGACCTACCCTCATAATCAACACCGGTGACGACGTTGACAGCAGCAACGACCTTCTGGGTTACGAGATAATGTACAACATAATGGATCACGCTGCGTCCGCCGGCCAAGCTCACCTCAGCATAAAAGGAAACCACGACAACCCGCCTGTCATCTACACCCAGCTCATAGCTCCCCCGGTCTTCTACGTCACGATTGGAAAGTTCGTCATAATAGGTCTCGACACAGGCGGTGATCGCGGCTGGCCGACGATGAACGAGATTAAATTCATGGAGAAGGTTCTCGACGAACATCCCGGCTACACCCCGATAATCCTCTACCACCACCCGTTCTTCTTTGCCCCGCGTTGGAACTACCTCGGCGGGAAGATAAGCGGTCTCGACCCGGGCAACGACGCCGACTGGGCCAAACTCAAGAACTACGTGGGCAGCTACTGGAAGGGCAACCTCACCGTTGCGAGGCGCTTCCTTGAGGACGTCGTCAAGTACAACATTCCGCTCACCATGAGCGGTCACATCCACCACGACATGTACTGGGTCTACACCGACAAAGAGGGCCACGTACACTACTTCCTCACGCTCACAGCCACGGGCGCCCCCGACAAGGAGAGCAACCCGCCGAGCAACCCCAAGCACAGCCCGACCTGGTACGGAACCAACCTCGTGGTCATCGGCCAGAACGGAAGCGTTGAAATGCCCCTCACGCCGGTCAAGTTCAACGGAAACAAGGTGACGAGCAACTTCATCAGCATCCCGGTTCCTCAGGAGTTTGTAGTGTTCAGGCACAACACCAACTTCGGAACGGCGGCAAAGTTCATCAACGAGTTAAACCACAGCGTTACCGGCCCGATAACCTTTGAGATACCCGCTGGGGCCAAGGTCGACCCGGGGCACACCAACATCACCTACAAGGTTCTCGGCGAGAGGACCATAGGTGGCACGACTTATCTGATGATAAACGCCACGGTGCCGACTGGGATTTCACAGATAGTCATCACCACGAAACCAGACACCGAGAAGCCCGTCGTCCAGATAGCCTACCTCCAGCCAAGCTACCCAACTCCGGGTGAGGAGTTCACCCTCTACTTCACGGCCCAGGACAACCTCGGCATAAGGGACCTCTACGCACAGGTTTACAACTCAAACGGAAAGCTCGTGACATATGGCAAGGTTAACAAGTTCCCCGCCGAGCCAGGAAGTGGAAAGCCGACCAACACATTCTACACGGTGGAACTCCCACCGCTCAAAGCCGGAAAGTACAAGGTTGAGGTAGTTGCGGTGGACTTCTACGACAACAAGGCAATAGCCTCAGAGAACCTCAACATAGCCAGCCCGACGTCACACCCGACATCACCGAGCACCACAACCACCCCAAGTAACGGAAGCAGCATCTGTGGTCCGGCCTTGATAGTTGGCCTCGCAGCGCTTCCACTCCTCCTTAGGAAGAGGGGGAAGTGAGCCTTTTCTTTCATTTCCCCTTTCGATACCCATTTAAGTCGAACCCTCATATTTACTGTGGTGGTTGAAATGACCAGGAAGCTCTACTATGATGACGCCTATTTGAAAGAGACCAAAGCAAAAGTCGTTGATATAAAGGACAACGCCCTCCTGCTCGACCAAACGGTTTTCTACCCGACAGGCGGCGGCCAGCCCCACGACAGGGGGACGATAAACGGGGTTGAAGTCCTTGACGTCTACAAGGACGATGCCGGAAACGTCTGGCACGTCGTTGCCGAGCCGGAGAAGTTCAAGCCCGGCGACGAAGTCGAGCTCAAAATAGACTGGGACTATCGCTATAAACTCATGAGAATCCACAGCGCGATGCACCTTATGGAGCACGTTCTAAACCTCGTTCTACCCGATGAGTGGCAGCTCTATGGTAGTGGGATGAGCGTAGAGAAGGGAAGATACGACATAGTTTACCCGGAGAACGTCAACCAGTACAAGGAAAAGCTTATCGAAACGTTCAATAAGCTTGTTGACGATGGCGGCGAGATGAAGATATGGTGGGAAGGGGAAAGGCGCTATACTCAGATAAGGGACTTTGAGGTCATTCCCTGCGGCGGGACTCACGTGAGGGACATAAAGGAGATAGGGCACCTGAAGAAGCTCAAGCGCTCCAGCCTCGGAAAGGGGAAGCAGAGGATAGAGATCTGGCTCGAGGGTTAAAGTCCTTTGATATTTTTTGAATTTTGTGCCCTACTAAAACATCACCGTCCCCGGTTTCTCTTCCCTAAGACCAATGGTAGGGTCGTATTCCAGATCAACCCCAAGAACCCCGAATCTCGTGTACAGGTCTTCGTTGTTCACCTTGTTTTCCTCCAGAATCCAGATGGGGACGTTGAGAGTGTGCTCCACGATGTAAACCGTCGCCTTCAAGCGCTCCCTCTCCGTTAGCTTCTCCCACTCTGCCGCCAGTTCCACCGCCCTCTCAAGATAGGGCCGGGGAATCGCGGGGAGACTGATGAAGGTGTCCCTCGTTGAGAGCCACCCTTCACTTCCCCTCCACCTGTTCACCGTTTTCAGTGTTCTGAACAGGGGGCGCTCTGCAAATTTCCTCTCGTACCTTCCCCAGACTTTGCTGTAGAACCTGTCGTTTATATTGAGGAGGTCGAGTTCACTCCCCATGGCCTCCAGCTCACCCAGAAGGTTGAGGCTCGCGTTAAACACCTCTTTGTCGTAGGGTAGGTGCTTCCTTTTGCCCTCAGGCTCGAATAGGTACACCCTCCCCTTCTTCGCTCCCCTGCGGTTGACCCGCCCAAAGCGCTGGATCAGGGCGTCTATGGGGGCTGCCTCAGTGTACATTGCGTCGTAGTCTATGTCCAGCGAAACTTCAACGACCTGGGTGGCGACGAGAACTCCCTCCTCTATCGTCCCCACAAGCTCCATCTTCTTTCTTTTGTCCGCATTGATGAAGCGAGAGTGGAAAAGGTGCACCTTCCCCTTCCCAACTCTGTTTTTCAGGTCCTCGTAAATCCTCCTTGCCCTCGTCACAGTGTTGGCAACGACGAGTGTTTTTCCCCTCTCCTCTACGATTTCGTCCACCGCGTTTTCAAGCGGTTCATCCCTCACCACTACATCGACCCTCTTTCTGGAGCGGTATCTCTTCGAGATGCTATCAAACGGGAGCAGGGGTTTGAGCCCCCTTTTCTCTAGTTCTTCCACCATTGGTGAGGGAAGTGTCGCGGACATCACCGTGACGTGCGTTCTAAGGTACTTGATGGCGTACTCTATGGCGTCCATTATCAGCGAAAGCGTGAACGGGGTGTAGGCGTGCACCTCGTCAATTATCCAATGGGCTCCACGGAGGGCGAACTCCCTAACCGGGAAGCGCGGGTAGTTTAGAAACGCTAAGAGAACCTGATCCACAGTCGAAACAAAAATAGGTTTCATGGCGTAGCGATGGATGAGTTTCTCGTCAAGGGAACCCCGGTAGTAGAGGCTAAGGAAAAGCATGCTGTGGGCGAAGGACACGAGTTCCCTCCCGAACGTCTCTTCGAAGCGCTTTCTCATCGCTTCGGTTGTTGTTATAGTGGGGAGGGAGTATACGACCTTTGTGGCACTGTTGGGGGTTGCCAGGAGGCTTGTCTCGGTCTTGCCGTCCCCCGTTGGTAATCTGAAGTAGCCACCACCTTTTCCAAGGACGGCCGTCTGGTAAGCCCTGGGGGAGAACCCCTTTCCCTCCAGGTACTCGATGATCCTTTCCCTTACCTCCCTTCCGCTATCGAGATGGTACGATTTCACGGAAAGGCCCGCACTATCAAGCCAGTCCGAAACACGGAGGAGACCATTGAAGAGAGTGTAAATGGCCCGGGCCTCAAGGGGGTTCATGCCGTAGTCGTCCTCCAAATCGCCACCCATAACGGCTACCCTCAGGTCTCTGGCGAGAGTGGATGGCTCCGAGAGAACCTCGCCGTCCACAATCAACTTTTCCCCCCTCGCAATCTCATTCCTGTAGAGGCTTTCATGAAGGTCGGAATGGTGGGTCAGTATGGAGATTAGGGCCACTGTCCTGTAGGGCTCCTCACACCCTAAGAACCTGCTTGCCACTTCTACACCGAGGTAGGCATGGGGTGGTGCCCTTTTGAGCTTCCCCTCCAGTTTTGCCTGGAACCTGTCGTCGAGCTTCCCAGCATCGTGAAGAAAAACGTGCTTCGTTAGGCACTCGTCCAGGCTGGGGTCGTGAGGGATTCGCTTAAGGAGTTCCCGGGCGATAGCCTGTGCCCCGGCGGAGTGTTGATGAAGGCTCCTATCGGACTTGGCTCTCTTTCTTTTCATCAGCTCAATTAGTTCGTTCCACTCCATACCTCACACCCAGCAGAAGTCTCTGTAGGCGCACCTCTTGCAGTAGGGCTTTTTCTCTGCCTCGGGTGGTCGCTCAAGTGATATAACCCTTTCGATGTCCGCCAGGGCGTTCTCAAGGGTTTCAATGTCCTCATCAACGAGCTCGACTTCCTCCCGCCGTCCCTCTTTGGGATACGAGATTACACCCTTGGCGTTGACACCAACGTTTTTCAGGAGGTATAGGTAGTACTTCAGCTGCCATTTGGCAGGTTCCTCAAGCTTTGAGCTTTTCTTGACCTCCATGACTTCAACACCATGTCCCTTAATGACGACATCGAGCTTTGCGTCCCCGAGCATGACCTCCTTCCATTCCCTCTCATATGAGTCTTTATGGATGAGCCTGCCTATCAGCATGTCCTCGTTCTCAAAGTCAAATCGTAGCCCTCTGGAGAAGAACCACAGCTCCCGCTTACAGGTGAAGTAGTAATGAACCATAACGCCCGTAACCCTCAAATTATCTCCCCCACAGGGTTTTTATCCACGCCTATGATGTGGAGGTTGAAGTTATCGCCGGGCAGCTCATATATTAGCACGGAGTCACCTTCCTCCACCATTCCTTCCAGGGTCCTCTTTATCTCATAGAGCTGTGCTCTGCTCACCTCACCTTCGAAGACACTGTTCTGCCGCCAGTGGAGGTGGGTTCTCAGGAAGCGGTGGATTTTCGCCACGCGCTTGACGTCGACATCATAGACCACTATGATGTACATCACCACCACGCCCGCAGGGACTTGTATTTTCTATCACCGAGAAAGTGCCTGACGAGGGAGTACCCATCAAGGCGGATCATGTAGCGGATGGACACGTTTCTCTTGAACCTGGGGTGGAGAACCTTTCTTCCGAGCTCTCCGTTCAGCTCGCTGATGAAAACTTTAAGTCCCTCGCGGTTGAGCATCACGCCTACATCCCTGTCGAAGTGCTCTCTTCTTATCTGCATCCTGTTCACGAGCCTGAGGATAACCCTGAAGACGGTTATGGGTTTGAATATGTCCGCCATGTCGAGGGCAAGTGAATATCGCCTTTCCAGGGGCTCATGGAGGAAGCTAATGGCAGGATGAAGGTAGGTCTTCCTTATCTCTGAGAGGGCAATCGTGTAGAGCACGGAGTTGCCGAGGCTTATTAGGGCGTTCACCTCGTCCTTCGGCGGCCTCCTGTTCCTCTCACTGAAGTCGAAGTGCTTCAGAAGCGTAGCGTAAACGTCGTAGAACTCCCTCCAGAGCTGGCTCTCAACCCCCATGAGCTCCACAGGGTTGCCCCCTTCAACCCCTATCCCCTCGATGCCTTCCCTTTCGGCCCTCTGGGACTTGAGGAAAGATATCATCGAGGCCTTTATTCCCTCCACGAACTGTCTTGCGATGTAGAGCCTCTTCTCCAGGTTAAGGTAGTGTTCGGCCTGTTTTATAACAACCGTGCCGCTCACCTGCCCCTCAGCCGGCATGTATGAACCCCGGTAGTAACCGTACTTGTTGTAGAAGTGTACTGGGACGTTTTTCTCGGAGAGAAGCTTTACAGCACCGCTTGTTAAACTTACGGGCTTGAAACAGTGGACCTCGCTCGTGGAGTTAACGGGTATAGCCTTCCTGCCGTTTTCATTCTCAAGGAAGAGCGTGTTGCCCCTCCTTTCGAGCACCCCCATCTGGGTTATGTACACGGGCCTCTTCATGAGAACCACCACAGGATGTTGTATACAATTCTGTCCTACGGAAACATTGGTTGTGGCGGACGCACCAGGACTTGCTTCTTCCTTTCCACACAATTCTGTCCTACGGAAACAATAACTCGACTATTATAATGTGGATTGAGGTGGAAGACTTTCCACACAATTCTGTCCTACGGAAACCAATAATCTCTATTGAGTCCAAAGCCTCGAGAAAGTCATCTTTCCACACAATTCTGTCCTACGGAAACGACCTCAACGATGCACTCTTAGATGAGGAAATCCTCCCTTTCCACACAATTCTGTCCTACGGAAACCCTTTCCTTCAGCAGTTCATCCGCACTGGATATAACCCCTTTCCACACAATTCTGTCCTACGGAAACGGTGGTAGCGGTGAACCCGCAACTGCTCAATGAGGTCTTTCCACACAATTCTGTCCTACGGAAACTCTTTATAGTCTCCTCAACCTCGCCTTGCCTTAATACTTTCCACACAATTCTGTCCTACGGAAACTGTGTTTGCGACGAGCGCTGAGAAGTCGATGTCGGTCTTTCCACACAATTCTGTCCTACGGAAACGAGTGTGGTGGCGGTGGACAAGGCTGAGAAGTTTGATGGCTTTCCACACAATTCTGTCCTACGGAAACGAGTGTG
>Ga0256829_1002674_pt1 | contig 13024 bp, 12 predicted proteins | sample 131447metaG_FD_185979 | JGI IMG/M metagenome (GOLD analysis project Ga0256829, IMG submission 185979) | Hydrothermal vent microbial communities from Lau Basin, Pacific Ocean - 131-447 | ecosystem: Environmental > Aquatic > Marine > Hydrothermal vents | place: Pacific Ocean: Lau Basin | collected... | reverse complement strand
ATCAAGTATCTCTTTAACTATAGCCTTAGAAAGATTTTCATATCCAGATTTAGTTACTAAGATATCGTCCTCTATCCTTATACCAAGACCACGATACTTTTTAGGCACTTTTATATCATCTTTATCAATATAAATAGCTGGTTCAATTGTAAGAATCATCCCCTCTTCTAAAGGTATCTCTTTGAAATTTTCATCTTTATATGGGCATGCATCGTGAACATCAAGTCCCATCCAATGCCCTATACCATGCGGATAGTAAACCTTATGTTTAGCCTTTTTTAGAATCTTTTTATAGCTTCCATTTAAGATGCCTAACTCTTTCATCCCTTTTATGAGTAGTTTTTCACTTTTTTTATGTAACTCACTTCTTAAGATTCCAGGTTTTATCATTGAGATAATCTTTTTGTTGACACTTAATACTAAGCTATATAAATCTTTTTGTGGCTTTGTGTAATAACCACTTACTGGAATAGTCCTTGTAATATCACTTGCATAATAATCAAACTCACACCCAGCATCAATAAGAATCAGGTCGCCTTCTCGCATAATTTTATTATTTTTTATATAATGTAGAGTATTGGCATTGTTAGCAGAAGCAATAATAGAGGTATAAGCATCATTGTAAGCACCGTTTTTTTTGAAAATATATTCCATACTTGCTTGGAGTTCATATTCATATTTTGAGGTTTTATTTAAACGCATCAGTTTATGATGTGCTTTTTTTGTTATATCTATGGCATCTTTTATTATCTTGATTTCAGATTCTGATTTTATAAGTCTCATATTTCCTATTAAAGGTGCTAAATTTATGTGCGTAGCTATTGTTTTTGCATATCGTTTCAGTATCTTTACTTTAGAGTAGTCTAACCCAAAATCAAAACATAAACTTTTTTTCTTACTAAGAGCATCTTTAAATCTTTTTTCAAATTCATCTTTAACATAGACTTCATCTAGCTCAAATCTTTGTCTTGCTTTTTTTAGACCTATTCTTTTTCCACTCCATATCTCATCTATTTTATCTTTTTTATTGACAAACAGAAAAGATTTATGCTTCTCATCTTCTTTGACTATCATTAAGATAGAGTTATCTTCTTTAAAACCTGTCATATAGTAAAAATTACTATCTTGTCGAAAAGGGTAGTCAGTATCATTTGAACGGGTTTTGTTTGTAGCACTAAACAAAACACTAACACTAAAGTTTGGTAATGTTAAGATAAGTCTGTCTCTCCTTGCACTATACTCTTGTTCACAAATCACTTGCACTCCTCAATAAACCAAGATGCACTTTGTTTTAACAACTCACTCAAAGCCTTGTCTAATGCTAGTACACCACCCTCGGCATTCATGGTTTTAGTTTTAGCTTTCACTTTAAATACTTTTGAAGCTATTACCTTAGAACTTGCATTATCAATGATTGTTAGATTGATAGATATTTTTACATAAGATTCTGTATTATTGTTTTCATAATATTGCATAAAGTCTTCTAACTTACTTTCCACTAACCATGATGCATCTGTTCTTGATTTGGAGCTTTGCACTGTTTTAAATAGATTTGTATCTCTTAACATCTCATAGATTTTAGAACTCACTATCTTATTGGGAGCTATTGCCCACTGCGACTCGGAATAAGGAAATACCTTGTTAGAATCTACAACATAATACATGTCCGATGACATTAGCATGAAAGAACTAAAAGTCTGCATCACTTTTAAACTTTGAGAAGAACATTGAGAATTTTTCATATTTATGGTTTCTTCTTGTGGATTGACACTCATTTTATATTTTGTAGCCATAGGTACCTTTGAAGTACAACCCAAAAATACAGATAATATAAGTATCGGTAATAGTAATCTCATTTTATTCTCCTGGACCTTTTTTAATCTCTTGTTGTTTAAACAGTATATCGCCAGGACTTTTTTCGTATTGGTCTAAAACATTTTCAACCTTTGCCATAAGTTGCTGAACCTCTATTAAAGTATTGTTCATAGTTGGCATAAGATCATCTGTAATCGCTTTGAGATTAAAGTCTCCACTGGAAACAGCCGCTTGAAAAACATCCATGGTCTCTCGAATCCCATTATAACTCCCCATAATTGCTATAAATGAGGATGATACTTTGTTTTCCCATGCTATTGAATTGGTAGCAAACTGTTCAAACTTTGGCAGCATTTTATTTAGTTTAGTGCTTGCTTGGTCTAAGGCCTTGGCACTGTGTTGAATATGTTTAATAGTCTTCTCATCAAAGATTTTTTCTAATCTTCCCATAAGACTTGCAGATTTATTCAAAAGAATAGAGATTTGTATTTGATTTTGATCATTGAGAAGTTTTTGGGTACTGGTGAGAGTTTTTGAAAGATTCGTTGAAACATTGCCAAACGATTTTTCTAAGGTATCAAAAAAGGATGGTGTTGTTTTTATCACAGGGTACTTTTCTTCTCCCTTTTTAGTAAGCATATGAGCACTGTTGTCCCCCATAGTGAGGTTGATATAACTCAATCCTGTAATACCCTGAGAAGTAAGTTTTGCTCTTGTAGAAGTTTTTATTGGTGTTGTATTTAAAACAGTTATTTGCACTTCAACTTGTTGGGAATTTTTTGCATTTATGCCTAAATGCGTAACTTTTCCAACTTTAATACCCCTGTACTTAACAGGTGCTTCAAGATTAAGACCAAGGACTGATTCATTGAAATATATAGAATATTTTTTTGTTTTTTGCTTATTTGAGGGTTGTAAAAGCCAGTAAGAAAAGCCAACCATTAAAAATATCCCAAAAAGTACCAAAAAACCAACTAATGTATAATTAACTCTATTGTTCATCTATGTATTTGCCTTAAAAAATGTTTGAATAAATTCACTATTTTCATCTCTAATCTTATCTAAAGAACCTTCGTAAATAATTTGTTTATTGTCAATGACAGCGATTCTATCTAGTGTATCATAAATAGAGCGTAAATCATGTGATACCATCACAATAGTAAGTCCAAGTAAGTCCCTTAATTTCAAGATTAGGCTATCAAACTCTCTTGCAGAGATAGGATCAAGACCACTTGTAGGCTCATCTAAAAAGAGTAACTTTGGATCCAATGCTAAAGCACGCGCAAGAGCAGCTTTTTTTTTCATTCCACCACTTATCTGAGATGGAAACAAGTCTGCATCTCTTGGTTTGAGACCAACTAAATTTATTTTAAATGCAACTATCTCATCAATCATTTTTCGAGATAAATCACTATACTCAACTAAACCAAGAGCAATATTTTGTGCTACACTTAAAGAAGAAAATAATGCACCTGATTGAAAAAGCACACCCCATTCTCTTCTTAAGTGTTGTGATTGTTTCTCAGTGATATTGCTAAAATTATATCCTAAAATATCTATGAAACCAGCATCATATTTTTGTAAAAGCACCATCTCTCTAAGAAGTGTAGTTTTACCACATCCACTTGGACCAAGAAGCCCGTAAATATTACCCTTGTGTATATCTAAATTTAAACCATTGTGTACAATATTTTTACCAAAGACTGTTTTAATATTTCTTACTTTAATGATTGTTTGCATCTAAATACCCAAATTTGTAAACGCTATAGAAAAGAGTGCATCGCATACAATGACAGCAAAGATAGATTCTACAACACTTTTAGTTGTATTAAAACCTATACTTTGAGTATCATCTTTGACGATTAAACCTCGATATATACCTATACTCGCAATCAAAAATGCAAAGAATGGTCCTTTAAAAATACCCACATAAAAATTTTGAATATGAATCACTTCTAAAAAACGACTTAAAAACATATCAGTACTAATACCTAGATTGGTATTGGCAACTATCATTCCACCTAAAATACCCATAATATCTGCTAAAAAGATAAGTATTGGCATAGTAATCATCAGGGCTATAATTCTAGGTAATACTAAAAACATATAGGGGTCAAAACCCATAGTTCGCATAGCATCTAACTCTTGAGTAATCTTCATAGCCCCTATTTGAGCTGTAAAGGCTGAACCACTTCTACCAGCAATAACTATAGCAGTAATAACAGGAGCTAGTTCCCGTAAAATAGATAAACCAAGCATATCTACAATAAAAATATTTGCACCATAAAGTTTGAGTTGGTGTGCAGACTGAAAAGCAACAACTAAACCTATTAAAAAACTTGTTAAGGCAATAATTGGGATTGCTTTTATACCACTCTCGTTTATCTCAAAAAATATCTCTTTAAATCTGATCTGTGAAATATTTTTGATAGTATAGAGCTTTGTTGAAAAAAGTTTGCCTAAAAAAGAGATGAAAGCAAGATAGCTTAAGATATGTTTATAAGCGTAGCTTCCCAACTTATGGATACATGATTTTTTTTCTTTTTTCTTTTTAAGAACTTCCCCATGATATCTTTTTGTTAAATTTATAGTATCAAGAGTTTCTTTTTTATCTGTAATAATAGTGTGAGATATATGTTTATTATCAAGTTTGTGAACAAAAGAGTGAAGATATAGGGCTGCCGCTGTATCTAAAAGAGTCACATGCTTAAGATTTATCTCTATAAAACCATACTTATTATATGAGGCACCCTCTATCGCAACCTCATATTTAGAAATCTGATAAAGAGTAAAATCACCAAAAAAATCTAGTGAAAGAGTAGTAGAATTTTGTTGTATCTCTAAGCCTGATTTATTCATTTAAACCTATTAGAAATCTCTTTTTAAAAGTTTATCTGCTTTTAAAATAGTAATAATTCTATCAGCTTCTTTTCCTACACCATCAATTAAAGAATCCTCAGAATTAATAGTATCAGGAGCTGGTCCTATATGTTCTTTTTTGATACGAAGTGCCATTGTCAGTCTGTCTATTACAAATCCAGCAACTTCATCTCCAACTTTCATAACGATAAAACGAGTTTCATCATTGTGCTTTTGTTCAGGAAGCCCAAATTTGACACGCAAGTCTATTAGGGGAATAACTGAACCACGCATATTGAATACACCCTTCACATAAGGGGGAACTTGAGGGACACGGGTCCATGAAAATGGTTTTATAATCTCTTGAATAGCTAAAATAGGGATAGCATACTCTTCATCACCAATGATGAAACCAACCAACTGAACAACATTATCTAAGTCAGTTATGTCTGGGTTTTGCTGTTCACTCTGTTTATTTATAATCTCTTTTAATTTATCACTCATGATAAGAACTCCGATTTAAGGTTTACATTTCTTTGCACTACACTTGAGAGATAGTCAGCCGAATATGGTTTTGTAATATACTCAACCATTCCAGATTCAACTCCACGCATACGATCAGATTTACCTGTACGACTAGTAACAGCTATAAGTGGTAGGTTTTTATATCTATTATACTTTTTAATCTCACCGGCTAGAGTATAACCATCCATTCTTGGCATCTCAATATCAATAAGCATTGCATCAAAATTTTGATCACTAGTTTTGAGTGTATTGAGTGCTTCTTGTCCATCGCTCGCTTCAACAAGAGTTACCCCTAGAGGTTCAAGTGCTTTTCTCATGATGGTTCTATCTGTTTTTGAGTCATCTACTATCATAATAATATAATCACTCGCCTTTGTCTTTTCTAAGGTTATTTGAGCTGCAGCATTTGAAGCACTTGCTACGGCAGAAGTTTTTACATTTCTTGCCATATCCATAAGAGCAACAACATCAACAATCAATGTTACCCCACCATCACCGCGAATCGTAGCTCCAGCAACACCTTCAATACCCTTAAGATACTCTCCAAGGGATTTAATAACAATCTCTTCTTGTCCAACAAGTGTATCAACAATAAGACCAAGCTTTTGTGCACCGAGACCAAGAACAACGACATACGCATATTCCCCTCCATCCATGATACGGTCAACTTCAAAAATATCTGAGATATGGACTAGAGAAAGAACTTCATCTCGAAGTCTCATAACGCTTTTTCCTTCAACTGTATAGATCTCATCAGTTGAGATACGCACTGTTTCAAGAACCGAAGCAAGTGGAATAGCATAAGTTTCCTCTTGAACACCAACTAGGAGAGCTTGAATGATAGCTAAGGTAAGAGGAATCTTTAATTTCATCGAAGTTCCAACGCCTATTTCAGAATCAATATCTATGATACCATTGAGCTTTTCAATATTTGTTTTTACAACATCCATCCCAACACCGCGTCCACTTACATTAGTAACTTGTGCTGCGGTAGAAAATCCTGGTTTAAAGATAAGAGTAAAAGCTTCTTTATCACTCATTTGATCAGCTTCTTTTTCAGTAATGATACCTTTCTCCAAGGATTTATCTTTGAGCATCGTTGTGTCGAGCCCTTTTCCATCATCATCTATTTGGATAACAATTTGATTTCCTTCATTGTATGCTTTAAGTCCTATCGTTCCTGATTCTTCTTTGCCTTTTGCCAATCTATCTGCGGGTTGTTCAATCCCATGGTCACAAGAGTTACGGATGATGTGAACGAGTGGATCACCAATCTCTTCAACGATTGATTTATCTAGCTCTGTCTCTTCACCTGAGATCTCAAGTTCAATTTTTTTATTGAGTTCACGACTTAGATCACGAATCATTCTTGGAAATTTGTTAAACACTTTTCCAATAGGAAGCATTCTCGTTTTCATAACAGCAATCTGAAGGTCTGTTGTAACAAGTGAAACAATCGACACTACCTGATTTAACTCCTCTAAAAACTCTTCACCCTCATAACGCTCTTCAACATCATCATTGATTTTTATGAGTCTATTTTTAGCAAGAACAAGTTCACCAATGAGATTCATAAGGTGGTCAAGTCGCTTTACATCTACACGAATCGTTTGCTCAACTGTTGCCGCTTTCTTAGCTGGTGCTGCCGCTTTTGGTGCATCATCATTTCCTGAACCATGAACAACTGGTTTTGGTGCAGGTGGTGGAGGAGGTGGTGTGACAACCTCTGGATCACTCTTGGCTGAGGCAGGCTCTTCTTCAGGTGCAGGTGGAGCTGAGGGAACTGCTTCCCCCGCTTCGATTTTAGCTTGGCGTTTTGCTTTGTCTTGCTCTTGACGCTCAGCCAAAAGTCTCTCTATCTCCGCTTCAACATCCTCATCACTCATGTTTTCATAGTCTGGTTCATTACCTGAATCTTCCGCTTGAATAGGCTCTGGCTTAACAGATGAAGCTTCAACTGCAGGTGCAGCCTGTGGTTTTGGTGTTTCAACTTCACCAGTGCCGCCACTTATTTTATCTAGCCTTGCTACACAAGCAGATACATCAATCCCAGCATCAGCACTTGTATCGCGTATGGTATTGAGAAGTGCTTTCATCAAGTCGATAGACTCTAAAACTACATCCATAATATCTGGAGTAAGTATCAATTCGGCATGTCTCGCTTTGTTTAGCACATCTTCCATATGATGCGTTAAATGTGTTAAAACATCAAAATTTAAAAATGAAGATGCACCTTTGACAGTATGTGCTACCCTAAAGATACCATTTAATAACTCTAGATCCTCAGGAGTATTTTCTAACTCCACTAAATCTTCATCTAACTTTTCTACAAGCTCAAAGGACTCAACTAAAAAGTCCTGTAATATCTCCTGAAATTCATCCATATCTTAAACTCCTATTTCATATGTGCACGAACTATTCGTGACACTTCATCATAAAATGAATCTGCTTGAAACTTAACTAAGTAAGCTTCAGCACCAGCTTCTTTTCCTCTACTCTCACTAAAATGGTCACTGATAGATGAGTTAAAGATGATTGGTATATCTTGAAATCGCTCATCCTCTTTTACAGTCGCTGCAAAGTGAAAACCGTCCATTTTTGGCATCTCTACATCAGAGATGATGATTTTAAGATTTTGAGCTATCTCATTACCATACATTTGATAAAGGTCATCTAGTTTTTGAAGACCCTCTACTCCATCAATAGCTTCTACAACTTTAAAGCCCATCTTTTTAAGTGCATCTTTAACTATTTTTCTAGCAGTTGAACTATCATCTAAGATGAGAGCAACTCCTGAAAAGCTATCTAGCTCTGTAGGTGCTTCACCAACATCTGGTTCATACAAGCCTAAATCCTGAACTACACTCTCAAGATCTAAGATGAGAAGAACATTATCACCCTCTATCTTTGTGACACCTGTAATCTTTGAACCATCAATACCAGCTTCACCAGAACCCGAAGCAAAAGCTGCTGGTTCTATCTCGCTCCAACTTATCCGTCTTATCCGTTTTGCCTCGTGAACTATAAACCCGATGAGAACATTGTTAAACTCTGTGATGATAACACGAGCATCTTTTCTCGCTTCTTCAGGTTCAACTATACCCATCCATTTTGCAAGATTTACAACAGGTATTACCGTTCCACGCAGATCAAATATGCCTTCTATAAATTCTGGAGTTCCTGGGAGATCTGTAAGCTCAGGAAATTTAATAATCTCACGAACTTTAGAGACATTAATCCCATAGATGCCCTCGTATACCCCATCATCTTCTTGCTTTAAAATTCTAAAGTCAACAAGCTCCATCTCATTAGAGCCTACTTTTAATGAATTGTCTATACCCATACTTTCATGTCTCCTTAGAGAATATTTTCTCTACTAATAACTCTTTATGAAATGATTTTACTACAAAATATCTTTGATTGCAAGCAAAAGCCGCTAAATTGATATACTTAAAAAAATTTATGTTTAAAAATTTGTTTTGATGGAAATGTCCCTCAACAAAGTAATCACACTCAAATTTATCTTCTAATCTACTCAAGACAATATCTTTAAAATTTTTAATCTCCGTACAATCTTGTTTTTTCTCTAAATAATGGTAGAGATGCTTTAATATATAATTATTGAAAGTAGTATTTACAATGTTTAAGATAGACAACACAAAGGGGCTTCTCATCATAGATGTATAGATTTTATAACTTTTAGAACCCATAAAATCTCCATGAGCTAAAAGAATTTTTTTACTCTCTTTCATTAATAGAATAGGTTGTTGCTGTATAGTAAAAACTTTGCTTGAGGGAAAAATATTTGCTACATTAAAATCATGATTACCCTCAAGATAGAGTACCTCTATCTCTAAAGAAAGCTCATTTATAAGGTCGATAGGCTCTTGGTTTAGTTGAGATGTTTGAGGTACCAAACCAAAGAGAGCATCAAATGTATCTCCCATAAATATAAGTTGTGTAGGTTGCAGTTCTTTTTTTTTGATAGCCTTTAAGAAATCCAAAAGTTCCGGTCGTTTAGGGCTATAGTGTGCATCACTTATAAGAAATGCACCCTCTTTTAGTTCCGAAGGTTTATGGGACATAGGCTATGTCTGGCACGCCACTAAGTTCTCTGATGCCCATCATAATGTTGGCATTGACAACTGCTTGGCTTGATGCTCCACGCATAAGATTGTCAATAGCAGAAGAGATAAATAAGATTGAGCCTTTTTGTTTCACATACAGGTCACAAAAGTTAGTCCCAGCTACATTTTTCATATCCACAGGATTTTCAAAAATTCTTACTGAAGGCTCAGATTTGTAATATTCCTTGAGCATCTCTGTGGCATCTATCTCTTTGTTAACTTGAATATAGATTGAAGATATCATCCCGCGAGTTAAAGGGACAAGATGGGGTACAAAGTTTATCTCATCAAAATCGATGCCAAGTTTTTGAGCAATCTCTGGAGCATGACGATGGACAAAAGGGTTATAGGCAAAAAGATTGTCATTTATATTGACATAGTGAGTTTGCTCACTAAGTTTTTTACCTGCACCACTAACACCCGTTTTCGCATCTATGATGATAGGTGTATTTTTTATTCTCACCGCCATAAATGGAAGGATTCCTAGTATTGCTGAAGTTGGGAAACATCCTGGGTTTGCTATGAGCGAAGCATTTTTAATCTCATCTCGAAAAAGTTCAGGTAAACCGTAGACTACATTATCTAAGTTTTTCACATCAGTGTGGGGACAATAATACTCTTCATAAACCTCTTGAGTCAATCTATAATCAGCTGAAAAATCGACAATCTTGATACCTTTTGCCATAAGAGGTTTCACAAAAGCCATAGATGTTTTATGAGGGAGTGCTAAAAAAACCAAGTCACAAAGTTCTGCACACTCCTTGACATCTGCTTTTTTTACTTCAAGGGCACAGATAGTTTTAAGAGATGGATGCAGAGCATCAACTGTAGTCCCACCCTCAGAATTGGCAACATATACAAGTTCAAAACTAGAATGATAACTGAGCATTTTTAAAAGTTCTAGTCCAGTGTAGCCACTAACTCCTATCACTCCAACATTGAAAGTTGTTTTACTATTTACACTCAAATACTATCTCCTGATACTTAACCTCTTCAATCTCATACTCTTTCTCACCACTAGGGAGATGAACTTTTACCTCGTCTCCCTCCTCTTTTCCGAGTAATTGTTTTGCTAATGGTGAACCAAAAGATATAAGTCCTAAATCTGGATTTGATTCACTTCCTCCTACTATGGTGTAAGTATATTCTTCATCTGCATCCATATCTGTTATCACTACTGTTGAGCCAAAACTTATCTTTGTATGTTCTAGTTGTGAGGGGTCTACTATCTGAGAATTTCCAAGGACTTCTGAGAGTTCAGCTAAACGATGATCTATATTTTTTTGCATCTCTTTAGCTGCATGGTACTCTGCATTTTCTTTTAAGTCACCATGTTCAAGTGCTTCTTCTATATCTTTAACAACCTGTGGTCGTTTTACTTCTTTTAAGTCTTTAACTTCGGCTTGTAACTTTTCATAACCATACATTGTCATTGGTTCAACTTGTTGCATATTTATTTTCCCTTATTAAACTTATTGCGTAAGAGTTGAATTATGGCATAAACTATCTTAAACTTGTAAATTTTAAAATTTAGATTATCGTAACATCAGTGAAAACATCTCTGATATTAAACTCAACACAACGGGAGCTATTGCATCTGCTTTTAAAGTTGATGGCGTTGGTATTGGAAAAAATGCAGTCAATCTTTTTAAATCTCCCTTCGGGCAATAAGTAAATAGCCCTAGTGCTATTTACTTATTGCTGAAGTTGGGGTTATTTATGGAGAAGCACTTACAACTTATAAGTCTACTTTTTAGACAAAGTAGAAATTTTACAACTATTATAGATAATATTTTAGATACAATACTCTATATCAACTTTAAAAGGCTATTATGTTATCTATAAATATACAAACACCTGAAACTCTCATGGAGATGCTTAGAGATAAACTAAAGAGTAGAAGGCTCTCTTTGAAATTGACACAAGAGGGACTGGCCAAAAGAAGCGGAGTAAGTCTCGGGAGCATCAAACGATTTGAAAAGAGTGCTGAGATCTCTTTACACTCGCTCCTAAAAATCGCTTTAGTGCTTGAATGTCTGGATGATTTTACAACTATAGCAGAGCCTAAACAAGAAGAGATTAATTCTATAGATGAACTTTTAAGATCAAAACCTTTAAAAGTTTCAAAGCGAGGAAGTATAAAATGATACAGACTCTTAGTGTTTTTTATCACTATAAAGATGAAAAAAGAGAGATAGGCAGACTTGCTCATAAAGAGAGAGTGATCTATTTTGAGTATAGTAAAGAGTTCCTCAATTCTTCTTTGCAACTTTCTCCTTACAAACTGCCGTTAAGAGCAGGGGTCTTCGTCTGTGACGATGATGTTTTTGAGGGACTCTTTGGCCTCTTTGGAGATTCCCTGCCAGATGGTTGGGGGAGACTACTACTAGATAGACATTTTATGAACAGTGGGGTCAACTACAACGAAATAACTCCACTTGACAGACTCAGTTATATTGGTGCGTATGGAACAGGGGCCTTATCGTATGAACCGATCGTTGAAGATACACATATAAGTGTAAGTGATCAGCTCATATTAGATGATCTGGCAGTAGCATCGAAAGAAATTCTCAAAGGCGAGAGCGAAGAGATGTTGGAAACCTTACTTACTCTAGGAGGTTCCTCTGCTGGAGCAAGACCTAAAGTGATGGTGCAGCTAAGTGAGGATAAAAAGAGTATCGTTCATGGAGCACAAGCACTGCAAAGTGGATATGAGCACTGGTTGGTAAAGTTCGCATCTTCTCATGACAGTGAAGATATAGCGAAAGTAGAGTATATCTATTCACTGATGGCAAAAGATGCCGAGATAGAGATGAGTGAGACAACACTGCTTGAATCCAGAGGGAATCATTACTTTGCTACCAAACGATTTGATAGGGTAGGGGACAGAAGAGTTCATATGCACTCTGTCGCAGGACTTACGCATAGTGACTTTAGAGTGCCTATACTTGATTATGATGATCTGCTTGCTTTAACATTACATTTTACAAAAGATGTCAATGAACTTTACAAGATGTTTCGTCTCGCAGTATTCAATCTGTTGGCACACAACAGAGATGATCATGCAAAAAACTTCTCTTTTTTAATGGATAGTGATGGAACATGGAGACTCTCTCCGGCTTATGACCTGACATTATCATATGGACCTAGTGGAGAGCATAGTACTACTTATTTGGGTGAGGGCAGATCTCCTAATAAAGAGACACTTCTTGCACTTGCCAAGAAACATAATATCAGTGATGGGAAAAAAGTAATCGAGGAGATCGAAGCTACAATTAGAGGTTTTGAGAGTTACTCAAAAACAGTTGGACTAAAAGAGAGCAGTATGAAAAATATTAAAAAGATATTATTTTCATAATATTAAGTTCCCTGTATCCTCTTTTTAAACCTCCCCTCGGGTAATAAGTAAATAGCACTAGAGCTATTTACTTATTGCTGAAGTTGGGGTTATTTATGGAGAAGCACTTAGCAACCGCAAATGAAAGAAAAAAAGATTTTGATGTTGCAAACACTGGAAAATCTGCTTCTCAAAAGGTTGTAGAACAAGCAACGACTGGTAACACTAGAACTAATGAGAATATAGAAAAAGAAGCTACTCACAAATCCACAACAACCCAAACAAAATTTGAGAACATGGGTGACTATAATAAAATAAAAGCTCAAGCGCATGCATTAGGATTAGATGAGGCTTTTGATAC
>Ga0256829_1002673_pt1 | contig 13029 bp, 11 predicted proteins | sample 131447metaG_FD_185979 | JGI IMG/M metagenome (GOLD analysis project Ga0256829, IMG submission 185979) | Hydrothermal vent microbial communities from Lau Basin, Pacific Ocean - 131-447 | ecosystem: Environmental > Aquatic > Marine > Hydrothermal vents | place: Pacific Ocean: Lau Basin | collected... | reverse complement strand
CTCAAAACCAAAATACCACTTGTCTCTTTATCAAGCCTATGAAGCAAAGGAAATTTAAATTTTTTAGAAATCTCCTCACTTGTAATATAAGCCGGCTTATCAACTACTAAAATATTATCATCTTCAAAAATCTTCTTAATTTCTGGAATTTTTTCAATTTTAAAACGAGTATTTATAGGTAAAAGACCTCTAGCAATCTTTATTTTTCTATCATGAGTATATACTAAACCTCTATCTATTAACTTTTTTGCTTTTCTATTTGATATACCCTCTTGCTTAGCAAGTAAAATATATGCTTTTTCCTTTTTCATCTATTTCCTTAAAATTTTTAGGAATTATATCAAAACTTTAAGGAAAATTTAAGTTTAAAGGTTTATAATAATTATGTGAATATTTATTCACAGGAGGAAAAAAGCTGCTAATGATAATTTTTCCCCTTTTTTAATTTTAAATTAACGATTTTTTGTAAAAGAGAGCTTTTTTAAGGAAAGCTTAAGTTTAGAAAACTATAATTTTGAGTTATTGTAGATAAATAAAAACCTAAAAGGAGCTAAAATGAAAAAACTAGTATTATCTGCACTTGCAGTAGGAGCACTTTTTGCACAATCTAATAATGCAAATTTAGAAGCAAAAATCAAAAAACTTCAAAACGAAATAAATCAACTTCAACAAATGGTGATTTCTAATACAAAAAAAGTAAACCCTCTTTTTGCAAATTCTCATCTATTCTTCTCTTATGATTTAAGAACAACTTTTGATTATTTACATGAAACAACAACATCTGGATATGGATATACAACTGTAACTCCAAATTCAGATGGAACTGTTACATTCTCAAATATGAAATATGTTCCTAGACAAACATATGTAAATAATATTTTTACAAATAGAGTAATTTTAACAGGTGTAGCAAAACCAAGTGATAATTTAAAAGCAACTGTTCAAATTGAAGCAAATAATATTTTTGGTATGAATTCAGAAGAGCAATATTCTCCATATCAAAATATCTCTTGGGTAACAAATGAAACACCTGATGATACAAATTTAAGACTTAAAGAAGCATTCTTTAACTATTTCTTTGGACCAGATCAAGGATTAATGTTTAGTGCTGGTAGACGTCCTTCAACTGAAGGTTTCCCAATGAATCTTGTTTACAATGACCCAGCTAACTCTCCTCTTGCTCATTTAGTAAATATTGAATTTGATGGATTTAGTTTTGAAATTTCAAATGATATCTTTAGTAGATTAAGTGATAAATTCAGTGATTGGGGAACTTGGATGAAATTCTGTGCTGGTAGAGGATATTCAAGTTCTAAAGGTATCTGGCCATATGATGGAACTCCAGCTTACTCAAAAGACAGATTAGGAATTACTGATTTTGCAGGATTTTTACTTATTCCATATGATGATGGTCAATATGCATTATGGACAGAAACAATATGGGCATGGGACTTAAAAGGATATAACTTTGTTTCAAAAACAGATGCTAAAAATGCAGCACAAGGAAAAGCATTTAGTGCACAAATGGATAATTTAGGTGATTTCTTTGGTGAAAATATTGATTTTAAAGCAGTAGGAATTGGAAATACTAATAGTGATTTCTTAAATAACACGACTGCATTTATTGATTTTGCTTTCACAAAAACTATGCCTTATTCTGGAAAACAAATGCAAGGTTCTACAAAATCAAAAACTGGTGCATCAATTTGGATTGGTGCTCAAATGCCAGGAATTGGTGATAATGATACATGGGGAATCAACTATGTTCACGGAACAAAATACTTTAGACCTTTAACTTATGCAGAAGATACTTTAGCTGGAAGTATTGCAGCTGTTAGAGGTAATGCTTATGATATTTATTATAATAGACAAATCATTCCTCATCTAACAGCAGGACTTAGAGCTACATATCTAAATTATAATGCAGCTGGTAGTAATGGATTCTTTGGATTGTCTTCTAATCCAAAGAATCCGTTTTATGTAAATAGAGCTTACGATATAAGAGCTTATATTAGATATCAATTCTAAAACCACTTTTTGTGGTTTTTATTTAAGAAAAATTTATAAGAATCCCTTTATTTTATAATTTTTTCTTATAATCAAACTTTTGTAAAAATTTTGTTATATAATTACTTGTTAATAAGAAAAAAGGAGTATAGATGTCTAAAATAGTAGACCTCAAAAGAAGGAATTTTCTAAAAACATCTGCCGCAGCAGCAGCTGGTGCATCTATGGCTTCTTCATTTGCTTTTGGTTTTAGTCCTTATGAAGATGCAATAGAACAAAAAAACCACAAAGAAGAAGAAATCAAAAATGCAAAATATAACCCATCAATTTGTGCGATGTGTGTTAATATGTGTGGAATTATTCCAAGAAATGTAGATGGCAAAATCACAAAATTAGACCCTCATCCTCTTTATCCAAAAAGTAGAGACTTTATGTGTGCTAGAGGAAATGCTGGAATTGCTTCTTTATATGACCCAGATAGAATTACTAAACCTCTAATTAGAGTAGGCGAAAAAGGTGAAGGTAAATTTAGAGAAGCTACATGGGAAGAAGCATTTGATTATATTGCAAAAAAACTTGTAAAAATTATTGATGAAGAAAAAGACAACCGCTCAACTGTAGGTTATGGTGCTGGTGCTACATCTGGTACTTTTGAAGAACCTATTTTTATGAACTTAATGAATGGAATTGGTTCAGCAAACTTTGTTGACCACTTTACTACATGTTTTGCTCCTTCATTCTTAGCAAATAGTTTAACATTTGGAAGTTGGGGACAAGCTGATTTTACAAATACAAAATATCTATTAAATCTTGGTGCAAACAGAGCTGAGAGTATTGTTACACCTGATACACTTGATTTATTTAGAAAAACTCATGGAAGAGGAATAGAAAAAGTTGTATATATTGATGTAAGATATACAAAAACAGCTTCTCATGCTGATGAATTTATTCCTATAAAACCTGGAACTGATTTAGCTTTAATGCTTGCTATGATTCATGAAACAATTAATAAAGACTATCACAAAACTCCTTATAAACAAGACTACATAAATAAATATGTAGAAGGTATAGAAGAATTAGAAGAATTCTTCACAAAAGGAGAAGGAGCAAAATATACACCTGAATGGGCCGCAAAAATAACTGAAATACCGGCTGATACAATTAGAAGAATTACAAAAGAATTTTCTGATGCAGCTGAAAAATATAAAGGTGCGGCAAACTGCTATAGAAGTAGAAAATCTACTTGGTATTATCAAGACTTTGATTTTAGAAGAGCTCAAGCAATATTTAATTCAATTCACGGATGTGTAAATAGACCTGGTGGTATTCTACTTGGACGCGGACTTCCTAAAGTTCCTGAAAGCTATGATTATGAAAACTTCCCAATTTATGATAATGCAAGAACAAGAATTGATGTTGCTACAAATCCTAAAGGAAAATATCCACTTCTAAACCCAACAAAAGGTTCATGGCCTATATTTAGAGATGTAGTTTTAGATATCAACAAAAGATGGATTGCAGCTGGAAGACCAAGACCTGATGAAAATGGAAATTATAAAGGTCTAAAACCGGGAGAATATCCTGTAAGAGTAATGTTTGAATATAAACAAAACCCAATGCAATCTGTTCCAGAATATGAAAAAACAGCTGAAATGTATAAAACTATGGATTTAGTTGTAGTAATTGATATTATGCCAAGTGATACTGCTTTATATGCAGATGTTATATTGCCTGATAAAGTATATCTTGAGAGAGAATCACTTATTAAACAATTCAAAATAAAACATCCATTTATTGCATGGAGACATCAGGCAACTGAAAAATCTCTTGGTGGTAAACATATATATGATATATGTAAAGAACTTGCAAAAAGAATACAAAAACCTCTTGCAGCAATTACATTTAAATACACATGGGATGAAGCAGGATTTGATGAACCATTACCAAAAGATTTTGATTTAGCTAAATATTTAAATGATGACTTTAGCATTAATGTAGAAAAACTAAAACAAGATATTAAAAATCCAAAATTAGTAAAAGACATTTTAGAACACGCAGGTCCAGATGATTTGGATATAGAAACATTCAAATTAACTGAAGCATTCAAAACACCTGTTCATGAATTCAATTATGAAGCGATGAAAGAGACTTATGGAGAAGAAGCTGCAAAAATTTCAGATGAATGGGGAGTATATTGGCCAGGTATTGAAGATGCAGTTAAATCTGGATTATTTGATGAAAAATATAAAGCTTTCAAAAAAGATTTACCAAATAAACATGAATTAATTTATGGAGTTTTAGAAAAATATTATAAATTGCCAAAAGATTATTATATTGTTCCTAAAAAAGGTAAATTTATAAAAGTTGCTCTAAAAAATCTTGAAGGTCAAGTATTTACAAATCCAATTACTGGTAAACATGAAAAATTAAGAACTTTCCCAATTTGGAGAGATTCATTATATCAACAACCAGAAGATGGAGACGTAAGAATTGTATTTGGTAGACATGCATATTTTACTCAAAGTATGCATTCAAACAACTACTTGCTTTTAGATTTAATGAATTACAACTATGTATGGATTAATGATGAATTAGCAAAAGAAAAAGGATTAAAATACAAAGATGAAGTAGAATTATATAACCCATCAACAGGTGTTACTGAAAGAGCAAAAGTTTATCCTACAAAAAGAATTAGAAAAGATACTATGTTTATAGCTACAGGATTTGGAGCTCAAAATCCAATGCAAACACTTGGATATAAAAATGGAGTATCTCAAGCAATTATCTGTTCTAATGCAATAGATCCTATTATCGGTGCTGCTAGCATGCACGAAACTATAGTAAAAATAAGAAAGGTGTAAGCCATGGCAAATTATGCAATAGCACTTGAATATCAAAACTGTATTGACTGTAGAGCATGTGAAGTGGCTTGTAAAGATGAAAATGGAGTAATGCTGGGAGCTGATAAACAAAGAATTTGGGTAGGAGTAGTAGAAGGTGGGCAAACACTTACAGATATTTTTGTAAACTTCTACCCTAGCCAATGTAACCATTGTATTGATGCTCCATGCGTTACTGTTTGTCCTACAGGAGCTAGCCACTTTGCAGAAGGTGGAATTGTAAAAGTTGATTATGATATGTGTATTATTTGTAAAGGTTGTATGGAAGCATGCCCATATGATGCAAGATTTGTAGATGAAACAAGACACGCTGTTGATAAATGTACATTCTGTGATGGAAGAATCCAAGAATATGGAACAACAGCTTGTTCTGCTACATGTCCTACAAAAGTAAGAACATTTGGTGATTTAGAAGATGAAAATTCAGCAATTGTTCAAGCTATTAAAGATAGAAAATTCTTCTTCTTAAAAGAATATGAAGGAACTCTTCCAAAATTATTTTATCTTGTACCGCAAGATGAAGAATTTGCTAGAAGAACATTAGGTGATGGAATTAAATTTCACACATGGGATGAAATTAAACCAAAATATGAAGCTGCTACTCAGGCTAAAAAACCTGAGTGGAAAAAAGCGTAAGGAGCTAACATGGCTACTGAATATGTAAAATGTTGTGGCTTAAATATCAAAAAAGTAAGTTTTACTGAACTATTTTTTAATAAAACTATGATTATTGCATATATTCTTCTTGCAATTGGTCTAATTGGATGGTATGAAATTTATCATCTTAGATTTTTTCATGATTTTGTAAATACTAGAGATATTATTAATGCAGGTGGAGCAGCAAGTGACCATGCTAAAATGCTTGCAGAAACTATAAAAGATCAAATTTTTAATCTAAAAGAAATAGAAGAAGTTAATAGAAATGAACCTTGGGGAATCTTTGTTGTTCAATACACTTACCTACTTTATGGTGGTAGTGCAATTATTTTCTTAGTTGCGCTTGCAGAACTTTTTCATGTAAAAATTGCACCAAAAGTTGCAGCAGCACTTTTAACTTTTGGTATTGCTATGGATTTAGGTGGTATGACATCTATCGCAAGCGACTGGGGTAATCCTCTTCATATTTATTGGATGATTTTTAATCCTCAACCACACAGTGGTATGTGGATGATGTTACCACTTTATTCAATTTATATTCCATTTACATTTTTAGAAATTTACTTTTTAATCACTTATAAAAAAGATTTAGCAAGAAAACTTGCACTTGTTTTAGTAATTTTAGGAATTTTTATTGATATTGCTGAATATTATATCCAAGGTATCTTATTTAATTTAAATGTTCCAAGACATCTTTGGACTAATATTCCAGCTCTTTGGATTTATTTCTTAATCTCAGGAGCTATTACAGGTATCTCTGGAGCTATCCTTTTTGCATTTTTAGGTCTTAGAAATAAACCATATTTTGAAGATATGATTAAAAATGCTTCAAGAATGGGAATAGTACTTACTATATTAGCGGCAATTTATGAAGTAATTAACTATATGACAGTTGACCCTAAATGGTTACATTTAATTCTAAGCGGAAGTCCTATAAGCTGGATGTATTGGACTTGGATTATTTTAGGAATTGTAGTTCCATTAATTCTATGGCTAACTCAAAAACCAGTTCCATCATTAATAGCTGCAATTTCAGCACTTATTGGAACATTTTTTATGAGACAAGCGTTTATTTATGGTGGGAATATTGTTCCTATGACAAATAGATTTGGAACAGGTCCAGAAGCAACTAGTACTTATCAATTAGATGCTCTTAAACCTTATGTATACATCCCTCCTCATACAATGGAAATTTTAATTATTATTGGATGTGTAGGTCTTGGAATTGCAATTTATTCAATTTTAGATTCACTATTTGATGTAAGAAACATCAACGATAACGCAGATCACTAATCTGCGTCTTTTTTTCTTTTTATCCATACTTATTCTTTGACACTTCAATTTTAATAAGATTTTCTTATAACTAGCAATAACTTTTTTACCATTTAAGATATTTTTACTCCTTTTTTATTTAAGAATGATATAATTAATCAAATATTAAATTTGAAAGGTAAAAAAATGTCAAAACCAAAAGTTGTAATCCTTGGAGCTGGAATTTCTGGACATACGGCAGCCTTAAATTTAAAACATAAATTAAAAAATAAAGCCGAAATTATTGTGGTATCACCTAATAAAAATTATCAATGGGTCCCATCTAATATTTGGGTTGGTGCTGGATATATGAAACCAGAACAAGTTTATTTTGAGCTTGCTCCAGTATATGAAAAACTTGGAATTGAATTCAAACAAGCAAAAGCTCTAAGTATTCATCCAGAAGGTGATGGAGATAATAAACCATATGTAACGATTGAATATACTAATCCTAAAAGAAAAGGTGAGAAAGAAAAAGTTTATTACGACTTTCTAATTAATGCTACAGGACCTAAACTAAACTTTTCAGCAACCCCTGGACTTGGACCAGATACTGGTAACACTGTTTCAATTTGTAGCTATGACCACGCAGAACATGCATGGAGAGAACTTAGCAAAGTTATAGAAAATGCAAAAAAAGGTAAAAAACAAAAAGTTCTTATTGGCCTTGGACATGGTGGATGCACATGTCAAGGTGCAGCAGTTGAATATACAATGAATGTAGCATCAAAAGTATATGATTTAGATTTGATGGATTATATTGATGTTACATATATTACAAATGAAATGTTTCTTGGAGATTTAGGGCTAGGTGGTGCTTATGTTAAAAATAACGGATATATTTCTCATACAAACAATATCATCCGCTCAATGTTTAGCGAATATGGAGTTGATTGGATAACAAAAGCAAGTGTATACAAAGTAGAACCTAATAAAGTTTATTATGAAACATATGAAGGTGAAGAAAAAGAGATTGAGTATGATTTTGCAATGCTTATTCCACCATTCTCTGGAGTTGGAATAAAAGGTGTTGGACCAAATGGAGAAGATTATACAGATAAACTATTTAAACCAAATGGATTAATGATAGTTGATGCTGATTATGAAAGCGCAAAAAAACCTTATCATGAATGGGGTGCTGATGAATGGCCAAAAAAACTTCAAAATCCAACATATCCAAATATTTTTGCAGTAGGTATTGCATTTGCACCACCTCATCCAATATCAATGCCAAATAAAACCGCTTCAGGTAGACCTCTAACACCAGCACCACCTAGAACAGGTATGCCAAGTGCAGTTATGGCTCATGCAACTGCTCTAAATATAGCTGAGTGGATACTTGAAGGAAAGCCTAGTTTTAGACACAAAGCAAGTATGGGTGAGATAGCAAGTATTTGCGTTGTATCAATTAACTATGGATTTAGAGGAATTGCTGGAAGTATGTCAGTTTATCCTACAATTCCTGATTTCAAAAAATATCCAGACTTTGGAAGAGATATTAAATATACAATTGGAGAAGTTGGAAGTGCAGGTCATTGGTTTAAATGGCTTATGCACTATGTATTCTTATACAAAGCAAAAGCAAAACCATTTTGGTATTTAATACCAGATTAAAAAGGAGAAATTATGGCAATAAGAAGTCCACAAATTGGATTAAAAATAAAAGAATGGGAAAAAAGAGCATATGATGAGAGTAAATTTGGTATGTATCCCACTTCATTTGAGAGATGGAAAAGAAAATGTATTATATGGCAAGTGATAAGATTTATAGTTTTATCACTTAAATTCAAAAAAACAGCATCTGTAAATGGATAAAATAAAAAAATTTATGTATAATTAAGAAAAAAAAGGAGTCTTTATGGCATTAGAATTAACAAAAGATAATTTCGTAGATACAGTAAAAAACGCAAAAGTTGCAGTAGTAGATTTCTGGGCACCATGGTGTGGACCTTGTAGAATGATTGCACCTATCATTGAAGAACTTAGTGAAGAATATAAAGATAAAGGTGTAGTTGTTGGAAAAATCAATACTGATGAACAACAAGAACTTGCAATGCAATTTGGAATCAGAAGTATCCCAACAGTTCTATTCTTCAAAAACGGAGAACTTGCTGATAGCATGATAGGAGCTGCTCCAAAAGCAATGTATGAAGAAAAAATTAACGCACTTCTTGGAGAATAAGAATAAAATCTAAATTTTTTTACACTTTTAGCTCCTTTTTTGGGGCATTAATGGTAGCTGCATTTTTTTTCTATTTTAAATATAAGTTTAGTGAATATAAATTTGTAGATTTTAATAAACTCACTTTCTATACAAAAAATGATATTTTTGTCCCTAAAAAAAATGAATATTATTTACTTCTTTTTAGTTCTCGTATGTCAAATCTAAAAGATTTAATAAAACAAATTCCAAAAGATTATCCAATTTTAGCTGTTGATATTTATCAAAAAAGAAAAAATTTTAAAAATATAATATATACAACAGCAGGAATAAATACTATAATTAAACTTATACAATATCTAAATATTTATGAAGTACCAGTTGTAGTAAAAATAAAAAGATATCATAAATTTTTATACAAACAAGATTCACCTCTAAAAGTTTTAAAGTAAGATATGAAAATGATATTTTTATATCTTACTTTAAAAGGAAAAAAATGTATGACATTATAATAATTGGAGCAGGTCCAGCAGGACTAAGTAGCGGTATTTATGCAAGTAGATTAGGTGCTAAAACATTAATATTAGAAAAATTAACTCCGGGAGGACAAATTACTCTAAGCAGTGAAATTGAAAACTATCCAGGAGTTTGTGAAATAAAAAGTGGTCTTGAATTTATGGCTTGTTGGCCTGAGCAAGCTAAAAGATTTGGTGCCAAAATCAAAAGTGAAGAAGTAAAAGAATTAAAAGTTGAAAATGAAAAATGGATAGTTAAAACACACAAAAATGAATACATTTCAAAAGCTGTAATAGTTGCAACAGGTTCAACTCCTAAAAAAGCAGGATTTGAAGGTGAAGAAGAATTTATTGGAAGAGGTGTAAGTTATTGTGCTGTATGCGATGGATTTTTTTATAAAGATAAAATTGTAGCTGTAATTGGAGGTGGTGATACTGCTCTTGAAGAAGCTTTATATCTTAGTAAGATAGCAAAAAAAGTGTATTTAATACATAGACGTGATAAATTTAGAGCCGCTCCTTCTACTCAAAAAAAAGTTTTTAACACTCCAAATATAGAAATAATCTATAATGAAACTGTAAAAAAAGTATTGGGAAAAGAATTTGTAGAAGGTATAATTCTATCTTCAAATAAAGAGATAAAAGTTGATGGAATTTTTGTATTTGTTGGAATGAAAGTTAATAATGAATTAGTAAAAGATTTAGTAGAGCTTAATGAATGGGGAGAAGTTAAAGTAGATTTAAATATGAAAACTTCAAGAAAAGGACTTTATGCAGCAGGTGATATTAGAGAAAATGCAGTAAAACAAGTAGTTGCTGCAGCAGGAGATGGAGCTGTAGCCGCTATTAATGCCCTAAAATATGTAGAAAAAGGAGAATAAATGAAATATGGTATTGTAGGTGCAACTGGAAGAGTTGGTCAGCTTTTAATTAAAATTTTAAAAGAAGAAAATGCAAAAATTGGTGCTGTAATGTTTCAAGGAAAACAGACAATAGAATTTGATGAAGATACAATAATCACAAATGATGCAAAAACTCTTTTAGAAAATTCAGATATTGTTATTGATTTTTCTGCTCCAATTGCTACTCAAAACTTACTTGAAGCAGCACTAGAAAACCCAAAACCACTTGTAATTGCAACAACAGGACTAAATGATCATCAAAAAAATCTTATGATAGAAGCTAGCAAAAAAACCCCTATTCTTTATGCTACAAATATGAGTTTAGGTATTGCCATACTTAATAAATTAGTTGCAATGGTTAGTGAAAAACTTAGAGATTTTGATATAGAAATAGTAGAACAACACCACAGATATAAAGTTGATGCACCAAGTGGAACTGCTTTGACTTTGGCTGAGAGTTGTGCAAAAGCTAGAGGGCTTGAACTTAAAAATGTAATAGTTACAGGAAGAAGCGGACATGTAGGTCCAAGAAGTAAAGATGAAATCGGTGTATTTGCCGTAAGAGGTGGTGATGTAGTTGGAAGACACACAGTTGGATTTTATAATGATGGTGAATTTTTAGAACTAAATCACACTGCAACAAGCAGAGAAACATTCGCTAGAGGTGCTATAAAAGTAGCAAAATGGCTTATAAATCAAAAACCAGGGCTTTATTCAATAAATGACGCACTAGGCTTATAAAGGAAAAAAATGTGTTCAGTAGTCGGTATTTATGGAAATGAAAATGCAAGTAAATTAGCTTTTTATGCGCTCTTTTCAATGCAACACAGAGGTCAAGAAGCAGCAGGAATTAGCAGTAGTTTTGAAGGTAAAATAAAAACAGTAAAAGATAGAGGACTTGTTACTCAAATATTTAAAGAAGAGCATTTTAAAATATTAAAAGGAAATATGGCAATAGGCCATACTAGATATTCAACTGCAGGAGATGATTCAATACTTGATGCTCAACCTGTATTTGCAAGATATGGACTTGGAGAAATTTCCATTGTTCATAATGGAAATTTAGTAAATGCAAAAGAAATAAGAGAAGAACTTACAAAAAAAGGTGCAATTTTCCAAACAAATATGGATACTGAAAATATTATTCATTTAATAGCAAAAGATTATGAAACTCCTACTCTTAAACAAAGAATTATCAATGCGGTAAAAAAAATTAAAGGGGCTTTTTCGTTAATTATACTTAGTCGCTCTAAAATGTTTGCAATTCGTGATCCTTTTGGATTTAGACCATTAAGTCTTGGAAAATTAAAAAGTGGAGGATATATAGTAGCAAGTGAAACTTGTGCATTTGAACTAGTAGGAGCTGAATTTATAAGAGATGTAAAACCAGGAGAAATGATAATTTTTGAAGATGGTAAAATTCAAAGTGAAATGATTTTTAATCCAACTCCTAAACAGTGTATTTTTGAATATATCTATTTTGCAAGACCTGATAGCAATGTTTTTGGCAAAAATGTATATTCTGTTAGAAAACAGATGGGAAGAGAACTTGCAAAAGAATTGCCAGTTGATGCCGATATGGTAGTTCCTGTGCCTGATAGTGGAGTAGCGGCTGCTCTTGGATATGCAGAAGAAAGTGGGATTCCTTTTGAAATGGCAATTATGAGAAATCATTATGTAGGAAGAACATTTATTGAACCAACCCAAGAAGTTAGAGATTTAAAAGTAAAAATGAAACTCTCTCCTATTAAACACAAAATAGAAGGAAAAAAATTAATTGTAATTGATGATAGTATAGTAAGAGGTACCACTTCAAGAAGAATTGTAAGAATGTTAAAAGAAGCAGGAGCAAAAGAAGTTCATATGAGAATAGCTTCTCCTGCTACAACTGGACCATGTTATTATGGAGTTGATACTCCTACAAAAGAAGAGTTAATTGCTTCAAAAATGGATGTTGATGAAATTTGCAAATATATTGAAGCAGATTCTTTAGCTTACCTCTCAATAGATAGACTTATAAAAGCAATAAACGACAAAAAAGATAATTACTGCTTTGCTTGTTTTGATGGTAATTATCCGATTCTTTAAGGAGATGTTATGGGATTATTTTGTAAAGAAGAAAAAAGTATAGATTTAAGTTTTATCAATAAATATCTAAATGAAATTAAACAATTTAATTTATACCTATCAGATGAAGAAAAACAAAATTTAAATTCATCTGATGAGATTAAAAAACTAAAAACAATGCTTGATATTTTAAGTAGAGAATTTTTATATTGGGAAACATTTAAAGAAAATTATCCTGTTGCTTTCTTTGCTGTAACTCCTAATAGAAAATTTATTGAATGGAATAGAGTTTTTGAAGAGTTAACTGACTGGAGTAAAGAAGAGCTAAAAAATATTGATTCAGCAGCAAAAGTTTTATGGCCAGTAAATCCAAAAGAATGTAAAGTATGTAAAATTGTTGGAAAATATGATACACAAGAAAAAAAAGCAGGATTTGATTATGCAGAGATTATAAATAAAAAAGGTGAAAAAATTCCTGTATTTGTATATGTTGTACCTATTTTCGTTCA
>Ga0256829_1002672_pt1 | contig 13030 bp, 16 predicted proteins | sample 131447metaG_FD_185979 | JGI IMG/M metagenome (GOLD analysis project Ga0256829, IMG submission 185979) | Hydrothermal vent microbial communities from Lau Basin, Pacific Ocean - 131-447 | ecosystem: Environmental > Aquatic > Marine > Hydrothermal vents | place: Pacific Ocean: Lau Basin | collected... | reverse complement strand
GGCGCTCGTGCAATTTCTTTTTAAGGCTTCTTCGGCTATAATATAAAATATGACAACCCAGCAAACTGAATATTTTTTGCAAATTTTCAAGACGATCGGGGCGCCTTTGGTTGGCGCTGCTTTGTCGCGGGTTCAAGATGGGCAAGATGCACCCAAAGCCGTAGCGCAAACAGTAGCTGAACTGCTGACAAAAAGTGTGCAGCTTGGCATTGATATTGGCGCGATTGTTGAGCTGGAAAAGCAAGGTGATAAAGCTGAGAGCGCGCGCATCGCAACAACAGGTATGGCGGGCGATATGCTGGGCGGTTTTTATGCGCTGCAAGGCAGGTTGCCCGAAGCTGCGGACATGCAGCGCATTACCGAAGGGTTGCGCGCGGTAAAAGAATTTTCTGCAACCTTCGAAGCAAGCGCAGATGCGACGCTGCGCCTTGAAAGCATTAAGGCAAAGGGGCAGGCGGTTGATGCGTTGCAAAGTCAAATTCAAGTGCTCAGTGCATTTGTGCCTGTGATTGAGGCGCTAACCAATTTTCCTTTGGGTGCGGATCCTAAAGCGGATATGCAAAGCATCGCACAAACATTAACGCAGCGCGTGACGCCGATTGCGCAATCTTTAACGTCGAGCGATCCTGATAAGGTTATGGCGCGCGGCTTGATGGCGGGCGCAGCGAATTTATACGCGCAGTGTCACGAGGCTATCGGTGCGCAATCCGCGGGACAGCCATTAGATAGCTCCAAAATATGGCAGCGTTTTGATACGCAATTACAAATTCTAGAGGCGCTGGCTCAATCAATTGTATCGGACAGCGCGCCTGCGCCAAGTGCGGCTTCTGCGTCGCCTGTTTCGCCGCCGCCAGCTTCGGATTCGGCTGCGTCACCTGCGCCTCCGGCATCGCCGCCAGTGTTCTCGCAACCTGCACCAGCGGAAAAACCGCCCGAAGCGCCTGCAGCTGAGCAGCCAGTTAAAAAACCTCAGATATTTAGCGCGCCAGTCAAGTCGCCAGTTGAGCAAATGGTTGCGCCGCCAACGCCGCCAGTTGATCCGCCTTCTGAGGCAGTGTCTGCCCCGCCCCCAGAGGAGCCATCTTCTAGTCCGTCTGTAGAGCAAAGCGCGCCTCCTTCTCCTCCTGCGGGTGCTGGTGCGAATCCGATGAGTTTCTTTACGGCCAAGCCGCCCGCGGAAGAGCGTCCTCCCGCGGCGACGGAGCAGGCTCCTCCTCCTCCTCCTTCTCCTCCTGTGGTGCCGCCAGTTGAGCAAACGCCTGAGCAGCCGTCACCGCAAGAGCCTGAAGCGCCAAAAGAAACGCCTCCTGCTGCGGCAGGAAATCCGATGAGCTTCTTTACGAAGAAAAATCAAGATGAGGAAGGTGAATAATGGCTGCAGCAAAAGTCATCGCCGCATGTATGGTTATGGCTGCGCAGACATACGGCGTGCCGCCTGAAATTTTGCTGGGGATTATGAAGGCAGAAGGTGGTCGCATAGGCCAAGAGGTGCGTAACACGAACGGGAGTTATGATCTTGGTCCGATGCAAATTAATACGATTTGGATGCCAGAGCTTGCGCGAACGTGGCGCGTTGACGAGGAAACTGCGCGCAGGTGGGTGCGTGATGATGCGTGCACGAATATTCGCGTTTCGGCTTGGATTTTAAAAGGGCATTATATCGAAACCAAAGATTACGAGAAGGCTGTGGCGTATTATCATTCGCGCACCCCCAAGTATGGCGAGCCCTATCGCGGCCGAGTCTTTAAAATGATGGAAAAGCATGGCTATTCGATTGATGAAATCGTAAAGCGTGGGAAAGTGACTTCCCCCTATAGTGTGGCATCAAAATAAACCCCGAAAAGCGCGGAATATAGTGGACAACTGCCGATGTGTTCTTGAAGGCAGCTTGCGGTGACTATATCTTTAAAGGTGAATTAATTCGCTTTTTCTAAGCATAGGGCTTTTTATGCACCGTAAAATTTCTAAAGCCTGCCTTTTGATGGCGTCGTTGTTCGTATCTGCGTGCAGTTCCATGCAGGGGTTCAACAATGATACGCCGCAATTGGTTGCCGAACCCGATAGCGTATCAGCAATGCTTGCTGATGCGGCTGATCGCGTGGCCTCGTCTTTAGAAAAATTAGCCGCCGTTGAATACCAGCGCTCACCCGGCGTTGCTGTTGCGCCGGTTTCAGATGCGCCGGTTGAGCTTCGCCGCTCAATCACTGTTAACTGGGTCGGCCCTGTTGAGCCGATTGTTGAGACTCTCGCGAATCGCAGCAGTTATAGCTTCATTGTTTTGGGCTCGCCGCCGCCAGTGCCGATTGTTGTGTCTTTGGATGTTGAAAATATGCCGGTGGTTGATGTCTTGCGTGATATAGGCTTGCAAATGGGTGTGCGCGCCGATATTCGTGTTGATGGCCGTAACAAGACGGTTGAAATTCAGTATGCTCCAACAACAGGCGTAGGAGTGTCGTAATGGGAGTGTCGTTGAAAAGGGGGCTTGCGCTTGGTTTGATGATGCTGGCTGTGTGCTCGGCTTCGGCGCCTGTCTTTGCGCAGGCTGAGGCCTTAAATGCGACCATTGGTGAGGCGGCCGATATGGCCGATGACGCGATTAATTTATCAGACTTGCTCGAGCAAACAGATGACAGCGCATTGTCATTAGATAATTTGGGGCTTGAGGAAGATACGCAGCCCACATTTCAGTTCTACGACAAGAATAAGGCGATGACGTCTAAAATGTCGGCATCTGTTGATATTCCGCTGACGCTGGCTGAGGCTGAACAATTAGAAGCCGAAATGGATTACGAAGAAGAGGAAGGCAAGATGCCGTTCGATATTCGTAATGAGGCCATCAAAGATGCGGCAATTTCATATGGTGCGCGCGCTGGGCTTGCTTGGCGGACATATTATATCCGCCGTGAAATGGATCGCCGTGCGCGCTCGCTTGATCGGATCTATGATTTTCGTCAGCTTTTGATCCCTGCGCCATCAGGCTTACTGATCGAACCGCCGGTCATTAGCGAGAACGTCAATTCGATGATTATTGAAACTGATGGTCAGCAAGCCGCAGTTTCTGATAGAATATATAATATTATGAACAATGCGAAAATTGTATCGGCCGCGCGCACGTGGCGCACATACCTCGAGCGCAACTGGGGCGCGGTTGATCCGCCGCCTGATATTTTGCGCCCGCGAGATGAAGACGAGCGTGACTTATGGGTGCGTATGGTGCGCAAAGGCTGGAAAGAAGGCGTGAAGCAAGCCGATGAGATTTTTGAGCAAGACCTTAATCAACTGGTGAGTGATTTTGAAGGTATGATCCGTTACCGCATGTTGCTTGCGCAAGGCATGGTCTCTGCGCCATATGCGTTGCAGGTTGATCGCGGCGTCACAGGCGGCGGCGATCAAATGCGCGTTGGCGATCGCGCCGTTCAAATCACAGGTAAACCATCACTTATGACAGGATATAATTCATGGCAGCCCGCGAGCCGATAAGCTTAGTCAAAGCAGAAGATACGCATGCACAAACCTACCCTTCCGAGCCTGAGCGCTTCACGGAAAATGAGATTGATGACTTTCTTCTGTGGTGTGTAAAGCAAGGGTCGTCTGACATTACGATCCAGTCTGAGCGCCAGGTTTATAACGAAATCCATGGTCTGTTGCACCCAGGCACTGTGCGCTCGATGGATGCGGCGGATATGGCGGCGTTCTTGCAAACAATCTACGGTGCGGAGGCGCAGGCGCGCCTTGCCTCGGGCCGTGATTTGGATATTTCTTATGAAATTCGCCCCGACCGTTACACGCGCATACGCTTTCGTGTGAATATTACCGCGATCCTGTCTAAAGGGCGTGATGGTGCGCAAATTACGATGCGCGCATTACCTAGCGAGCCGCCTACAATGGATGATCTGGATATCGAGCAAGAAATCCGTGATGCATGGGCGCCGCGTCAAGGATTGGTGATTATTACAGGGCCAACAGGATCTGGTAAATCGACGCTCTTGGCATCGGGTAATCGTATGCTGCTCGAGCGCGGTGAAGGGTGCGGTAAAATGCTCACTTACGAGGCACCTATTGAATATGTGTATGACACAATCGAAAGTCCGCGTTCATTGGTGTCGCAAACTGAAATTCCGCGCCATTTGCCAAGCTTTGCGCACGGTATCCGCAATGCCCTGCGCCGTAAGCCTGAGGTGATTTTGGTGGGCGAGGCACGTGATCGCGAAACGATTGATTCCTCGATTGAGGCCGCGCAAACAGGTCACGCCGTTTATACAACCACGCACACACTGGGCGTTGCTAATACTATTCAGCGTATGCTCTCGACCTATGAAATGAAAGAGCGCGAAGAGCGCTCAATCGCCTTGATGGAAACATTGCGCCTGATCGTGACGCAGGCCTTGGTGCCGCGTACGGGCGGCGGCCGTATCGGCGTGCGGGAGTGGATGAAGTTCCCTGATGAGGTGCGTGAAAAATTGATGGATATGCACTTTACTGATTGGCCTAATGAAATTCAGCGCATGATCGATCAATATGGCCAGACCATGGAGCGCAGCGCAGAAATAGTGTTCGAGCAAGGCATTATCTCGCGCCGCCATTATTTGCTCCTAAGCTCAAGCACTGGCAGTTAAGATTTTTTAAGGTGATAAAAATTTATACTGCTGCCGCATGTCTGTGGTAGAATAATTTTATGAGCGTTTCAGATCAAATCGATGACATTGAAGATAAGCTAAATTGGCATTGGCGCGATTCAATGAAAACCGTGCGTTTCTTTAGTTTTGATGCCCGCGCGGGCTTGGTTTTGGTTCCGATCTTTTTCAATTTGTTTAATTGGAAGGTCTGGATTTTGGTGTTCTTAGTGCTCTCATTCTTTAATTTTCTCGAGAAAAAAGGCCTGACCTTCCCATCGGCAATGCGCAACTTTCGTGCCTTTATGGTGGGGCGAGATCGCCCAGGTTGGATGGGAACGCGTCATAAACAATTCCGCGACTTTGGATAGTGCGTATCCTCTTACTCTATTGTAAAAGGAATGTCTTCGTGTGGTGTATGGCCTGCGTGATGATGGATTTCTTCTAGGCCAAGTAACGCATGCCAGTCAGGTTGGGGGATGCCTGTGGCGGCGCCAAATTTTGCGCCTAAATCAACGGCAATGCCGTGCAGCCCTGTTACGCCGGTTGCTGCTGCAATGGCGAGGTCTGTGGCTATAAAAAAAGCTGCGCCCATGGCGCCTTTGCTGATCCAGTCCATTGTTGAGCGTCCTTAATGGATGTGTGGGGTGTTGTCCCAAAAACCGGCATAATTATCCAGTCCAAGTGTCCCGAAAACAAAGATATCCATGCCGAGGCCAAGTGCTGCCAGGCCAAATATGCCAGTCAAAGATTTGGGTAGGTGGGGTATATCCATTGCGCCCTCTGTTTTTGTGTTATATTGTAACATATAGGCGCTTGGTTTTTGTTTGACAAGGAAAATGTTATATTATAACAAATTAAAGATAAGAATTTGGTAAAAAGGAAAAGGGTGATGTCTAAACGAAGCACTGCGGCGCTATTGGCGCTTTCTTTAACATTTGCGCAACAGGCGGATGCAAAAGATCGTCATACAATTAACGCGGCTGGACATAGTCTAGATGTTGTATGTTCACAGGATTTTAATCAGCAAGGTCAGCCAAAGGCCGCATTCCTTGGGCGTATGAATGACTTTATCCATAAGGTTAAAAAGATACCCGCGCATCAGCAAGCCCGCGTTGTGCCTGGTTATACGATGCCATTAAAGCGCGAGATTAGGGCGCATGGCGGTGGCCCGATGCTCAATGCTATTGTGCAAAAATGCGCGCCATAAAACATCGCGTGCATTTACGCGGTTTTGGCGTTACATTATACGCATGACAATCAAAGAGCTTTTAACGGAATCAGAAAAATACTGCGCGGATCATGGTTTGCGCCTGACCGAGCCACGCCAGCATGTTTTGCAAATTTTGCTGGATGCGGACAAGCCTTTGGGCGCGTATGAAATTTTGCAAGAGCTTGGCGCATATATTGATAATCCCAAACCGCCAACCGCGTATCGCGCGATTGAATTTTGGCAAGAACATGGCTTTGTTCACCGAATCGAGAGCTTGAACGCCTATACCGCCTGTTCAGCGGGGCACAGCCATAGCGGGTCACAATATTTAGTGTGCGAGCTGTGCAAGGATGTGCAAGAAATTCATCTGTGTTCGGTGCCGCCAGCGCTTGCCAAAGCCATGCAAGATAAAGGCTTTAGCATGAAGTTCTGGAATGCCGAAATTCATGGTTTATGTGCGAATTGCTCGGGCGGACGATAATATCTTTTGACTCGCGCATGCAAGGTGACTATTTTGCCTTCTATGCAAAATAAAACTTATACAAAAGACGACGTCGCAGCCCTATACCATAAACCGTTTATGGATCTGGTATATGAGGCATCAACAGTGCATCGTGAAAATCACGATCCTCAGGAAATTCAAATGTGTACATTGCTCTCGATCAAAACGGGTGGCTGTACAGAAGATTGCAAATATTGTTCGCAATCCATTCATAACAATGCGGATTTGGAAAAAGAAATCCTCATGAAAACCGACCAGGTTCTCGCGCAGGCGAAGGCTGCTAAAGAAGCAGGCTCTACGCGTTTTTGTATGGGCGCCGCATGGCCGCGCGTACTGGAAGGTAAGGCTTTTGATCGTGTATGCGATATGGTCAAGGGCGTGTCTGATATGGGGATGGAGGCGTGCGTAACCCTTGGCATGCTGACATACGATCAGGCAAAACGCTTAAAAGAAGCAGGGCTTAGCGCCTATAACCACAATTTGGATACGTCCGAAGAATATTACGATAACATCATCACAACGCGCAGCTATGAAGAGCGCCTTGAAACATTGGAAAATGTTGCAAAGGCAGGTATTTCTGCATGTTGCGGCGGTATCCTTGGCATGGGCGAAAGCGAAGATGATCGCATTTCATTGATGACAACACTGGCGAATCTGACGCCTCAACCTGAATCAGTGCCAATTAACATGTTGGTGCCTGTAAAGGGAACGCCGCTTGAGAATGTTGAGCGTTTAGACATTTTTGAATGGATCCGCTGTATCGCAGTTGCGCGCATTTTGATGCCAAAGGCGATGGTGCGTTTGTCGGCTGGACGTTTGGAAATCTCGAAAGAAGCGCAAGCTTTGGCCTTTATGGCAGGTGCGAATGCGATCTTCACGGGCGAGAAATTGCTAACGACGGCCAACCCTGAAAAAGATTTCGACCATGCGCTGCTTGAAAAGCTTGGCTTGAAACCGCGCGCGCCATACAAAGACGGCCCTGTAACGCAACAGGGCGGCGGATGTGGACGCGAGGGAGGATGTGGCTGTGCCAATGCCCAGCAAGAAGCCTCAGCCGCATAAACCGGCGGTGTCTCGGCGTTTTGCAGGTGCGCTTGATCGCTTGGCTGATCAGGGGCGCTTGCGCAGTTTAAATCTGCCCGCTGGTCTTGATCTGACTTCAAATGATTATTTGGGTTTTGCCCATCATCCTGATTTACGTGCATGCGCTGTGCGCTTTTTGTCCGAGGACACTGATGTGCCAGTCGGCGCTGCAGGATCGCGTCTTTTGCGTGGCCATCAAGGCGCGCACGATGCGCTAGAGCGCTTGGCCGCCGATATCTTTGGCGCGCCTGCGGCGCTTTATCTCGCAAACGGATTTCTTGCAAATTATGCCCTGATCACAACGCTGATGGGGCGCCATGACACAATTATCTATGATGAACATGTCCACGCCAGCATGCGTGACGGCATTGCCGCGTCCAAGGCCAAATCTGTGCGCGCTGCGCATAATGACCTTGCCGCGTTTGAAACTGCGCTCAAACAGGCTGCGCAAGGTCGCCGCGCGGATGGAGAGATCTGGGTATTGATTGAATCGGTCTATTCCATGGATGGTGATTGCGCGCCGCTGGATGAGATGATTGATCTAGCCGCGCGTTACGGCGCAATGATGATTATCGATGAAGCGCACGCCACAGGCATTTTGGGCGCGGATGGGCGCGGCGCTGCCTACGCCAAGGCGAAGGAAAGCGATTATGATCATATCATTACTTTGCATACGTGCGGTAAGGCTTTGGGCGTTGCAGGCGCCTTGATATGTGCGCGCCGCGATATAATTAACTATATGGTCAATGCGGCGCGTCCGTTTATTTACTCGACCGCGCCACTGCCTGTGCAGGCCGCCTTGGTGCAGGCCGCGCTTGAGCTTATGATTTCTCCGCAGGGCGATCAAATGCGCAGCGCTTTGCAGCAGCGTTGCGATCAGGTGCAGGCCGCGCTTGGCGGATCGGGGTCGCATATTGTGCCCTTGATCGTGGGCGAGGACAAAGCCGCCGTTGATCTGGCTTCGCGCTTGCAAGAGCGCGGCTATGACATTCGTGCCATCAGGCCGCCAACCGTGCCCGAAGGAACTGCAAGATTGCGCCTGTCGCTGAGTGCGGCGTTATCACGCGCTGATCTTGAGGGCTTTATTCAAACGTATAAGGACATTATCAATGCGTAAATTTATCATCACTGGCACGGACACAGAAATCGGCAAAACCACCTTTAGTGCGGCGTTGCTTCAGGCGATGAATAAGGCAGGGCACGCCACATCATACTGGAAACCTGTGCAATCAGGGCTGGACGGTATGGTTGATACCCGCACGGTGCAAAAGCTTTCTGGCCTAGGGGATGAAATATTTCTAGAAGAAGCCTACGTCCTGAGCGAGCCTTTATCACCGCATAAATCCGCCGAAATTGACGGCGTTGAGATTGATCTTGATCGCCTCAATTTACCTGAAACAGAAGGCGGGTTACTGGTCGAAGGCGCGGGCGGTTTAATGGTGCCTTTAACGCGTAAGGCCTTATTTGTGAACCAGTTTAAGCGCTGGGATCTGCCGGTGATTTTGTGCGCGCGCGCTGGCCTAGGCACGATTAACCATACGCTGCTATCGCTCGAGGCACTGTGGAGCCGTAAAATCCCCGTTCATGGTTTGGTGTTCATCGGCGAGGGTAACCCTGATAATATCGCGACAATCGCGCAGCTTTCTGGCGAAAAGGTATTAGGCTGGCTCCCTCAACTGGAGGAGGTTAACGCCCAAAGCCTAAGCGTAGCCTTCCAAAAGAATTTTGATATTCATGATTTCGTCTAGGCACAAGCGCCCCGCGCGATAGCCTTGAACGCAGACAGATAAGGAGAATTTCTCATGCAAAGCTCAATCTGGCATCCGTTTACGCAGCACGGCCTCGGCAAGCAAGAGATCAATGTCGCCAAATCGCAGGGCGCATATCTTTACCGCCCTGACGGCAGCCGCATTATCGATGCGATTTCCTCATGGTGGGTGATTACGCACGGTCATTGTCATCCGAAAATTGTTGCCGCCGTGCAAGAGCAGGCCCAAACATTAGACCAAGTCATTTTCGCAGGCTTTACCCACGACCCCGCGCAGCGCGTAAGTACGGCACTACTGGCGCGCGCAGGCGATCATCATAAATACAGTTTTTTCTCGGACAGTGGTTCGACCGCGGTTGAGGTTGCGCTGAAAATGGCGGTGGGCTATTGGCATCATCGCGGTGAAAAACGCCAGAAAATTATCGCGCTGGAAGGGGCGTATCATGGCGATACATTCGGCACGATGGCTGCGGGTGAGCGCTGCGTGTTTAATAAAGTGTATGAGCCCTATTTGTTTGATGTGATCCATGTGCCTGTGCCGCTACCTGGGGCGGAGGATGAGGCTCTAAGCGCGCTGGATGATGTGCTGGCACAGCACGGTGATGATATTGCCGCCTTTATTTTCGAGCCTCTTGTCCAGGGCGCTGGCGGGATGCGGATGTACGCGCCTGAAATGCTTAAGGCGATGTGTGATGCGTGTCAGGCGCGCGGCGCGCTGTTGATCGCGGACGAGGTGATGACAGGCTTTGGCCGTACGGGCAGTTTCTTTGCCTGCGATCAGGCAGGCGTTGCGCCTGATTTGATGGCGGTGTCGAAGGGGTTAACTGGTGGCTTTTTGCCGATGGGTATTACGCTCGCCACACAAGACATCTATGATGCGTTTTATCATGAAGACCGCGCTAAAATGTTTTATCACTCCAGTTCCTTTACAGGTAATCCGATGGCGTGCGCGGCGGCGTATGCGTCCTTGAAAATATGGGATGATGAAGATGTCTTTGGACGTATTAACGCGATTGTCGATCACCACCGCGCGGCGACAGAGATGCTGCAAAACCTGCCAAATGTCGAAAAGGTCACCCAGTGCGGTACGATCCTTGCGCTGCATTGTAAGGTGGATGATGCCAGTGGTTATCTGGCGAATATCGGTCAGGAATTTTATGATTATGCCATGGCGCGCGGTATTTTAATGCGCGCTCTAGGCTCGGTTATTTATATCTTGCCGCCCTATAGCATCAGCGCCGAAGATTTGTCTGATATTTATCAGTGCATCAGTGATTTTTTGAATAAGCGAAAATGACTTGCGCGGCGGTTGGCGCGTTGACGGCGCTCGTCTTGTACGATTAAAAATGAATCGGTGCGCGATTCCCAAACAGGCGGGCGTTCATCCATAATATCGTCCAGTGTACTGCGTGATGCCAGTTGACGATCCGCATCCGAGGTTGAAATGCGGTTGTTATCATAAGTGATTGGCTCGATGTTATGTTCACGATTGCCAAGGCCTAGTTTCTTTCCAACGCGGCTTTGGTTGTTTTCCTTGGCAATGTCCTGCCATTTCTTTGCTTTGCCGATTTCGATGGATACTGTCTTGCTCATTTTTCTCTCTCCTTCCGCTTGTGCCTCGCGGCGCTGCTGAAAGCTCTATTTTCTAAAATTTGAAACAAATGTAAACATATTCATGATTATGTCAAGTAATTTTTCGTGATTAAGTTAAGTCAAAGCGTGATTCAGGGCTTCCCCAATGTTGATGGTTTTGCTAATTTCGATTCTCTAACAAATAAATATGGAATTATCGCTATGAAGCTTTCGATTGAACGAGAAGCCCTATTAAGATCATTAAGCCACGTACAAAGCGTTGTTGAGCGCCGTAATACTATTCCGATCCTGTCGAATGTTCGCATGACGGCATCAGAAGGTTCGCTTGCGCTGACGACAACGGATATGGATCTTGAGATCAACGAATCGGTTGCCGCAACTGTCAGTGAAGAAGGCGGCACAACAGTGCCTGCGCATACATTGCATGACATTGTTCGCAAATTGCCAAACGATTCGACCGTAGAGCTTGTCGTGAATGCCGAAGGAACGCAGATGACTGTGAAGGCTGGTCGTTCACAATTTAAACTCAGCTGCTTGTCGGCGGGTGACTTCCCAGAGATCGGCGCAAGCGATATGCCAATCTCTTTGTCATTGCCTGCAGGTTCTTTGCGCGATTTGATTGATCGTACGCGCTTTGCAATGTCGACCGAGGAAACGCGTTATTACCTAAACGGCATTTACTTGCACGCTTCGGAAAAAGACGGCGTTGCTGTTTTGCGCGCCGTTGCAACAGATGGTCACCGTTTGGCGTTGTTTGATATGCCATTGCCATCAGGCGCAGAAGGCTTGGAAGGCGTGATTGTTCCGCGTAAATGTATCGGCGAGCTGCGTAAGCTCATCGACGAAGCTGCGGATACGATTCAAATTGATCTGTCTGAAACAAAAGTACGTTTCTCGTTTGATCATGTTGTTCTAACGTCAAAGCTTATTGACGGTACATTCCCTGATTATCAGCGCGTTATCCCAGAAGGTAACGACAAAATCGTTGAAGTTGATCCTAAGGTCTTCTCCAGTGCGATTGACCGCGTTTCAACAATTTCTGATGGCAAAAGCCGCGCAGTGAAAATTGCCTTGAACGGTAAGGTTATGACATTGTCTGCAAGCTCTGCCGAGGCAGGAAGCGCAACCGAAGAAGTGGAAATCAATGGCGAAACAGACATTGAAATTGGCTTTAACGCGAAATACTTGCTGGACATCACAAGTCAGATCAGCGGCGAGGGATGCCGTTTGACGCTGGCAAATCCGGCGGCGCCAACAATTATTCAGGATAATGGCGACCCATCATCACTGTACGTATTGATGCCGCTGCGCGTATAATTTTCAGCGCTAATTAAGTCTGAGAGCGACCTTTACGCGGTGTATGTATGCCCGAAAGGTCGTTTTTTATAGGAATATAATTGATCCGGAAGGTGCATAAGCCCAAAGCAATGTCAGGCTATCTTTCTACATTAACGCTCAGTCATTTTCGCTCCTACGATCGGGTGCGCTTGGATAATCTTGGTTCAGGTTTGATTGTACTGCACGGCCCAAACGGCGCGGGTAAAACCAATGTGCTGGAGGCCGTATCCCTTCTGGCGCCAGGGCGCGGCATGCGCGGCGCGAAAAATGAAGATATCCAAAAAAGCGGCGTACAAGATGGTTGGGGCGTTTCAGGCGTTGCGCAGCAAGAATTTGGCGAGGTGCGCTTAGGAACCGGCCTTGATATGGCCTCAGGTAAACGCGCCATTCGCATCGACGGGCAGACGGTGCGTGGTCAAAATGCGCTGGCAGATTATATGGCGTGTGTATGGCTTACCCCGCAAATGGACCGTTTGTTTTTGGATAGCACATCGCAGCGCCGAAAGTTCTTTGATCGGCTGGTGTATGCGTTTGATCCTGCCCATGCAGGGCGCGTTACGCGTTACGAAAATGCGCTGGGTCAACGATCCCGCATTTTAAGAGAATCCGCAGAAAAGCAAGTGACCCCAGACGATTCATGGCTCTCTTCGCTCGAGTCACAGATGGCTGCCAGCGCCTGCGCGATTGCCGCCGCGCGCCAAAGCTTCATAAAACGCCTTCAGGCCGTATGTAGCGAGTCATCTGACGGGTCAAAAGGCGAGTCACTCCGCGCACGTACGCATGCGAATCCCTTTCCCAGTGCGCGATTGCAGCTTCGCGGGACGCTGGAAGAACTCTTGGGTCATACTGCGGCGCTGGATGTGGAGGATATGTTCAAAGCGCAGCTGCGCCAGTCCCGCCCGCGTGATGCGATTGTCGGC
>Ga0256829_1002671_pt1 | contig 13031 bp, 9 predicted proteins | sample 131447metaG_FD_185979 | JGI IMG/M metagenome (GOLD analysis project Ga0256829, IMG submission 185979) | Hydrothermal vent microbial communities from Lau Basin, Pacific Ocean - 131-447 | ecosystem: Environmental > Aquatic > Marine > Hydrothermal vents | place: Pacific Ocean: Lau Basin | collected... | reverse complement strand
TGACTGCGCTCCCCCTTCTGTCAGCCGAAGCTTTTTGGACGTTGTGTACCGTCAATTGTAGCCCAGTGCACCTGATCTTACTGGAATTTGCACGAGTGGGTTAACTTTAAGCGATACAATACATCGTACACAAAAGAGAAACTCAAAATGGATAGTGGAAGAAGAGTCGTTGATGCACCACAATTCAGACTTGCTGAGGAAACCGCTAGACCAACTGGTACCAACAAAGTGCCTAGATGGCAACGACTGATTGGGTCCTACTTCTCGAGTGCGTCTGGTAGATCTACAAATGACGATTCTTCGTCGAGGAAAGGTTCTATAACAAGCAGATTGTCTACTAGAAAGAATGAAGTGAGCAACGTTGATGATAGCCGTGTGATGGCCTCCATGTTAGGGGGGGCATATGATCCATACACGGACACTGACTATGACGAAGAGACAGGTATGTGTGACGGAGACCCTGCACTGGATTATGGAAGTGTCGATAGTGGTATTGTTATCGATGGAACACGCACTACTGGTGATTCAATCAGAGGAAAACTTAGGAAACTAGCGGCCCTGGCTGTTGAGCATGACTCCAGGAAAAAAGAGCGGTGGTCAACGGTACGGGAGAGGTCCGACCGGACTCGGACGGTGATAGAAGAACAAGAGGCAGCTGAATTGAAGGTGCGCCAAGTCATTGCCAATGCCTTCAAATTGTCCAAGTTCAAGGAGGAACAGACGTTGCGTATATCTCGCATTTTGGATGCAGACGGACACGAGGAGATAACTGATGAAGACATGAAACTCTTCTACCAGACCAGTTATAGGGGGCCCAGATCAACAGACGACTTGGACAAGATGCTACAGGTCCAAGCCATGCGCTGTTTCGAACGCACTAGACTGCAGGGTGCCAAGGGTCCGGTGTTGTCACTGAAGGCCACGTGCGACACACTTGGAAGTGCTTCCAGGGCATGGGCCGTGCAACGTACAGCAGAATTGTCTTCCATGCAAGGCGACAAAACGTTGCCATCTACAGGCCCTGGTGGAGTACAGGCAATTGGACACCCGCTAGGAACGGGTTTCAGAGACAACACCGATTTAGTAGACCGATTTTTGGAGGAGTACAGTGTGGCGAAGGATGACTGTGTCTCTGCGAAGGAAGGAGAGAGAGCAGAAGCTGCCTACAAGGCAATGATCAAGGATCCTGCGATAGCGGGTGCATTGGTGGAGTCTCTTCGCCACAGCTCTTCGGAGATGAAGATGGTGAAAGATGACGCCGACAACCAATGTGAAGTGGCCATGCAGAGACTTGCCGATCTTAAGGTGAGAATCGCCAGTAATAGGACCACCAGGAAGCGTGCGATGACAGAGGCACAAACCTACCAGAGAGAATTAAAGAGTGCTCTGCAGAAGCAACGACGCTGTGAAAAAGTTTGGCTCACTTCGATGAGTAACTACGAACAAGTTAGACGACAGGTGGAGGAGAGTACTCTCGATTTGCATTCGGAGAAACAAAGCAAGATTGTGAAGGGTGTAGCAGAAGCTACACAGGGACGCGAGAGTGAGTTCAGGCACCTTCAAGACGCCGCTTTGGCAAGAAGTAGTATGAATGCCGATGGGAAACGAGTATTGGAGGAGATATCAATGGCCCAGCAATTGGATCCTGATGGCACAGGCCAACAACTTGACCCAGAATTCCTGAAAGACTACGGTTTTGGTGATATCCTCGAATATCTGGGCATGGAAACGAACGAAGATTACGACACGCCTAACCATGACCCGCCTATAAGCTCGCCGGAACCGACTAGCATAGCCCTACACCAACATGTGCCACCGACCACCACAACAGTGCTGGAATACAGTACTGAAACCCAAGAATTCGATGCATTTGAGCAAGACGAACTTTTCGAAGCCGCTCAATAACTCTAATACTATCAATATATTAGAACTACTTAAACAAATATCGCCAAAAACGCTTACTCGTCAAGAGTAGAGTAACACTCTGAACAAAGGAGGAGTTCATCACCTTCGGCGCAAGTTAAGTCAGTAGTGCGTATTATATCAAATAATGTAAATTCCTTATAGCACTCATTACACCTGTACGGGTTAGAGCTACAATCTCCACATACGTAAGTATCTATATCCAGATTCCATCGCAAAAACCCTATTGTATGATTGTCATTGCAATGGTAACACTTCAATGAACAGTTGTTGTAACACTCTTCGCATGCATCCAAGTTACTCAATACAACTAACTGTGATGTACTGAACTCTAAACCACAATACTCACATGGACTACACTGACTCATGTATATATCACAGGACAGGTTGTACAACACACCACACCAACACCCATTAGCACACCGTTGCCGTTGTATACCAAATAACACTGTGGTCCATGGCGCATACAAACTTCATCCTGCAAAATACCGTTGATATCGTCTCTCACCTTTTACATTTCCCTTACCTACATTTCCCTTATCTACATTTCCCCTAACTACATTTCCCTTTCACGCATTTACATTTCCCTTTGATCACATTTCACCTTCCACACAAAAGTCAGTATAACACGCTGTATATTCGAAATCCTGGTAAGCCATGGATATAGACAATCGTATGCGTTGCTACTTAAGTCATGCCACTAGAACGTAGATCACCGCAACTACTGTAGCGCTCCACGCTGTAGTGTGAGATGCGTCGCTGCTGAAGGAAAGTGAAGAATGGCCCCTGAATGGAACAAAGATGCCTCCATAGTCATTCTCCTGCGTAAAGCTCTCCTCGCTGCTTCCAATGCTGCTGCCAGTCACTTGCTGGATAGGAATGGTGGTGGTAGTGTCATCGTCGTCGTCATCATCAGTGGTAGGGTTGGTGGAACCAAATCCAAAGTAGTTGCTGGTGGTCTGTGCCTGCGCCCCGTGTAGCATGGCGGAAAGACCCACCAGGGCGATCAGCAGAAAGATGCTAGCCTTCATGTTGCAATGTGTTCCGGTTGTGTGTACAGGAATCAAAACAATGCATCGGCTGGTCACACCTCAACCCATTTTTACATACTTCGGTACACAGGGGATGGGGAGAAAGGAGGGAACCTCTAAAAGTTCGCGAGCGGCATCTGAATCACATATCCCCCTAGTCGGTTATATTTCCCCCTAGTCGGTTACATTTCCCCCTCGAGGTTCATTTCCCCCATGAAAAAGGGGAAGTGTGAAGCTTGGTACATATCCCCTATGGTTGAGGCGCGCATCGACGTTCGCTTGGCAGCAGTTGTTCTTTGCGCATCAGCACAGAAGTGTGTGTGTGTGTGTGTGCAAATTGAATTACAGTATTGGACTTACTCGGAAAGTGCACTAGATTTTTTACGCAGTACACATTTACCAGAATTACCATGGGGACAAAGACACGTTCCACTCGTAGTGGTTCCAATAGATCTGTGGCTGTGTCAGCACCACCACCAGTATCAAGTTACAGAAACGTGACTCCAGTAAACTTCAGAAAGGTCCAGACACCAAAGTTCAGGCCTGTACGAAAGGCACGCGCACAGCTCCTCCAGAAGAGTCAAGAACACGTAGTCACCAACACCCCTGGAGATGACCAGCAAATGGATGTAGTCAAGAACACTGACAGCACGACAGCCATTGACACCGACACCGATACCGATACCGTTAGAGGACACAATCTTGTAATGGACCGCGCAACTACAAAGAGAGCCATCGATGTGTTGCGTCTAGAGGCAGTGACTCCAGTCATACTCAAGAGTATTGCAGCGGGGACGATGGCTAGATATGAAGCCGGCGAGATTACATCCGCATCCAACGGCATGTTCAAGAAAATCTCAACCAGTGGATATGCGACGTCACTGGATGGGGCAGGATACACTGTGACCATCGCCCTTAATTTGGGTTCAGTTCCAGAAGGTGTACCGGTGGAGGGAGGATGGATGTATGCACGTGAAGCATGGCACATGGGTCATACATTCTCCAGAACAACACCACAGTGGATGCCTCTTAGCGAGCTAGATGCGCGTACTCAGGACACCGATACACTCATTAAGGAGGCGCACGACCAGTTCATTACGTGGAAGAATGAGACGCCAAAGTTGATGGAATGGTACAGAGAAAACACACGCTGTGTGGAGACTCGACCCATTGTCAAGCACGCTCTAGACGAGGTGTACGCACAAACACAACGCCGTCAGACGGGCAAAAAGCTCGATGGAGGCACTGTTGTGTGGTCGTCCAGTTTGGTAGTGGTTCCTCCACAAGAACCTGGCACATCATCGGACAGAAGGAGCCACGTTTTTTCGGTCATTTTTGTACTCCCTTCTTGACATTGCTGATATACTACCAGCCAACGTAAGGGCGAGAACTATACACATACGTGTGTGTATTTCACTAGTACGGTTAGCAAGACACCCAAAACGGTTATGTGGATATAAAGTAATGTACCGTGTTTGTATAGATGTGTCTATGATGCGCATACGCATATTTTCTTCAGTGCAGCATCAGTGTGAGGTAGCCTCATTTGAATTTAGTGAGTAACCACTACATTTTCTCGCGTAGAAAAGGGGAAATGTAACAATGTAAGTAACACTACATTTCCCTTTCTATACAAGGGAAATGTAACAATGGGAGTGGCACCGCGTGCGCACTATCATAGTGGGCCAGTCGTGTTGCACTGCAGGATACGCAAGACTGTATATTGTGCGTTCATCACGTTGCATCGCCCATCCGACTGCACGGAAAGAGCATGGCCTGTATTTCAATGTTCGTTACTGTTTTCAAGGTCATGGGACTTGTATCTACCCTGGTGTGGCTATCAGGCTTCGTAGTACCTTCGGTTCCATCTTTGACATCTCCAGTCATTGAATGGCCCGTTGATTTTTTCTACTCAATGGTATCGGAGGCGAGGATATATTTCATGGACCCACTCACGAGCAAAGAACTCTACTTGGACAACTGTATATACCTAGAGTATACATCAGCCGAAGACGCCATCCACATACAGTGTTATGAATGGTCTAGAGCTGCTTCTAAACTGTTCTCACGTGAAAGTAGAGGCGAGGATGGCGATGGCTATGGCAGTGGATCGCATGATAGTCCCAATGCAAGTAGTTATGCGGGTGAACGTTCCAATTTTTCTACAGAAGTACCGATGACACAATTACTTGTACAGAAACTCCCTAAGATTTTCTTGGGTATTGTTGGGTCAGTGTTTGGATTTGTGTTTCTTGGATGCATTGGTTCCAAGTTGCGTGTGTGATTCCTGAGAAAGAACCATACACAATATATACAATAATACATATTAATACCGGTCTACACCACGCTACCACCTCTCTCCCCATACACAAAACGAAGAAGACACAGTTGAGAAACTTCTACATGCTTACACTACGCCACATTATGGATTTGTAAATGGTATATTTCTTGCTGTTACACAAAATGTGAGATAAGAGGCTCTTGGGGGGTATTGGTGTTTTGTTGGTCCATCAGCGTTAAGATCGGACGATCTTGAGTGAAACCTTCTTTGGAATAGAGTTCTTCTTGGGCTTGATGTGTCCGATGATGCTCTTGACATTGTGTGCCTCACCGTATCCACCCACGTCCCTGTAACCACTACCCTTGTAGAAAATCGGCGCTGCGAATACAGTGGATGGAAGAGTGAGGTCATCCGGACCGAACAAACTGCGCACGGTGTGTTGCAGTGCAGTGGCACCAGATGCGAGCTGGACGGCGTTTCCACAGTGTCCCAGCGGGCCCATGCCATCCTTGACCAATGATGGATCAAGTGCATGGAGCGTAGAGAGGTAGTGCCCAGAGAAGGGTTGTTTGGAGCCATTGTACGAAGGACCGAGGGAGAATGGTTTGAGAGCCTCATCGACGCAAGAAGCACCAATATGGAACACAACCGTGTTGACGGCATTCCGTCGGAGGTTTGCGTCAATAGACGATTTGTCCATGGTAGTGCCGATCCTCCATGATGATTCGGGAACATCGGTAACTTCTCCCAAGGGAAGTACCGCGATGCAGTCTGCACGCTCTGTGATGACAGCCGAAGAAGATACAGAGGCCACGGTAGTGACACCTGCAGCGTTGGTGTAGGTGATACCAATGATGCCCTCCACGTCCTTGGCCGGATCCTCCCCGGGGGTACTCGCATACCGGAACACTGTCGTGTAAGGAGGCGATGCATAGGGTGCGAGGACAGCTGTTGCCTTCGCCACCTCGCGGTTGTTACGGTTGTCCAATGCTCCCTGTGGCATCTTAGGTTTGGAACCTGGGATGCCCTTAAACTGTGTCATACAGTTTGGAATTCCTGTGACGACAGGAAGACCGCAGATCTGTACGAGCTTGATTGCCAGAGGAAGAATGGGTGGAATGATTCCTTTCTCCAAGAGAGACTTGGTGCCGTTGGCGGAGAATGGAACGCACGAGAGCAGGATCGTAGAGGTCAAATCTCTGCCCTCTGACACTCGCTTCAACAAAGAGAATCGCTTGAACAGTGAGTCGGAAGCACATGTGAGACGAGCTCCTGTAATTTCACCCGGAAGAGCGGGATTTCTCTTAGCCAGTGCCTCCATATAGGCACCAGACCGGTTCGCCATGCCGACGAGTTCCTCTTCAAAATCATCAGATACACCACTCATGGCCATTCGAGACGGGAGACCCGGCACTCCTGGTCTAATAATGTACCTGTCTCCGTTGGTGGGATCCGCCGACTGGTTTCTGAACACATCAAAATCCACCCTCAAGTTGGTATGCACCAGGCCAGTTGTGTCGGCAAATTCGGCGACCGACCGTTGCATGGCGTGCGCTCTACAGAACACTGGATACATCATGTCATCGACACGGTTCCGTGGCATTGACTCTGTCATCAGTCGCACACAATTGTCCCTTTCGCTGTCGGGCAACGATCCCAACGGAGTGCGGGCAACACGAAGACACGCTTCACGTGCGTCCATCCATGCGTCAATGGTACTTGATGCCATAAGCAAGGCATCGGTCGACTTCTCTGCATCCGAGTTACCAGAGGCAAGTCCAGCCTGTAGGTACCTGATCGCCAAAGCTGCTTCAGCAGCTTCTCTGAATGTAGTCACTTCAACATTGGCGAATAGAACGTCAACTTGTGTCGAATCTACGGTGGCTTCATATCCAAACCCAAACGCGGTCATAAGAGACGCCTTGCCATCACGGTAATTTGTCCAATCATAGTAGTCACCGTTTTCACGGGTAACCCATACAGTAGCGAGGTCAGGAAACAGTGCACCAAGCAAAGCTTCACCCGGCGTGTTGGACTTGATGCCCCTAATGGGATCCCATACAGTTTCCACGGCAATACCAGCGGGAGCCGCTGCACCAGACGCAATCAGGTTGAGAGACCCTCCAAGGCAAGAGAAATCTCTCGCCTTGCGACGGATGAGGTCCGCAAATTTCTTTGCAATTGTACAAGCACCCCTCACAGCATTTCCAGCCCAATTACCGGGGTTGGCTTGGTTCAGAAGTGCACCAATGGAGTCGAGTGCCTCTACCGTACAGCATGCCGGGAAAACCACTGAGTCCATGTCGACGAAACCAGCCTGGCCAATATTGACATCAGGAATCTCAAATTTTCCACCAGCAACTGATACACCTGTGTACCGAGCATTGTTTGGTGCGTTCATGACGAGGGCACGCATGAACTTACGATAAGTGGTACGCTCATCCTGTGTGGATCCACAGGCAGCATTCCTCCGTACGAGGGCCATACCATCATCCCATACAACCCTCTCCTTATCAGTGAGGGAGGACCTGATCATAGATGCCAACCCGGTGGCGCTCTTGTCAAATGCAGAGACGGAAAAATCTTCCGTCGAGACACCTCCCATGTGTCTTGTAGCAGTCATGATGAAGTCTCCACTGTTGATAGTTCCAATCATCTCGGGGCCAATGGAAGGGTCAACCCTAGGGGCTGCCACTTCCAGGCTGTTGTCGGTCGAGGCGTCAGAGAAATCGGCGCACGGTTCCAGGTGCACACCAGCTTCGTGCATCACGTGGTGCATGACAGGGGCTGATGAAATTCCAGCAGCGCGAGTCTCTTCACTGTCATTGTCGAAGACGACCATGTGCTCAGCAAGATCAGCCAGCATAACCTTCTCGAGTGACGCAGCCACACAACCGTCGCCACCGGGCGCGTTAGAGTCGTCGAACCCCCTGGTCAGAATGGATACACCATTCTCGTCGGAGTCGCAGCTCACAGGGGTAACCGCTTCAACCAACAGTGCAGTCATGCGTGCGCGAGACTGTGATGCGTTGGAATCGACTTCACTGCAAAGTTTGCGCGCGAACATGTTCTGTGGATCACTGGTAACTAGATGTGTAGACTCGCCGTTTTGGCGTGCCACCGTCCACGTCTGGGTATCAGACCAAACTGTCATCTTGCGTGACTCGAAGAATGAATCTCTTCCGGCCTCGTCATAACTGAACAGGTCCTCCGGTACTGATGAGACTACCGTCGGCACCTGCAGGCCTTCCTTTCCACGGTTGGCGATGATGTCACCCACCTTCTTGAGGTTGTTCTGGGTAGTACCAGTACCAGAGTTTGCCTTCAATGCGACAGTACTGACGTTGTTCCCGTCGTCGGCGACTGGGAAGAGCACGGCCTCCTGGAGTTCTGACTTGGTACGCGGCTCGTCTCCCAGGAACCCAGAAGTCCACACAGGCGGTGTGTCGACGAGTGCAGCGGCCTGTTGGTTGGTGTGAGCCTCAAACTGAGCGTTGATGACATGCCTCTCCTTGGTTGAGCGGTTCATGGCATGTTGGCCGCGGGTCTTGCGCTGTCTGTCAAGAGGCTCCAGGCTGCTGGACGCACCAAAAAGGGTCATATCCACGGTCTGCTTCTGCTGCGTAGAGGTGACGACAGATTGTGGAACAGTCCCCAGTGCCATGGGTACGGCAGCTCCGACGTGTCTGACGAGCGTCTCAATGATAACTTCTTTCTTGACAAAGTCTACATGCTGAACACCGCAGAAAACTTCAAGTGCTCTAGGGCGTGTGGGTGCATGCTCTACATACTTGTAGAAGGTGATGGTGTCGTCGAACGTGAACTCATACATCGGCTGCTGCGATGGAGTCTCGACGTTCTTGCTGGTGTACGCAGTAGCGCCTCCCAGGAGGGTCTCGATCTCCTTCTTAGTCATCGATAGTCCACTAAACTGTTGCCTTGCGCTGAAGCTGATACGATCATCGAATGGATTTCCATTGTTATGCTCCAATGCCATCCTCGAGAGATGGTCGAGGATCATATCATCGGTTACAGTACAACGTTCCTCTTGGGGAGGCATGTTGAGGTTAACTTGAATGAGTACGGTGGATCGGGGGTTTCGGCGGTGCGAGTGAAGTAAATTAATTCAGCAGTCTTCAAAAAAGATGTCAGAAACTCGAGCGCAAACGCACGACATAATTAATAAGCATATTTGGTAAGGGAGAGTTCACCTCTGTGCGTGTGCGCGTGTCTGAGATTGACGAATACAACCGAGTACTTCTTATCCACAAACGGTTCTTGGCCTGGCACCGCACCGAACAACTGGCTGCGATGGCATGTCCCTATCCACGGTCGTTACAATTCCCTTTCACCCGTTTCTTGGGGAGGGGGGCGCCTGGGTTTGCGTTGCGCTCCACGAAGGGGAAATGTAGAATATACACAGGGGAAGTGTACGGAGTGCCGGTGGTCGACGTTGCCACGCAAAAGGCATTGCCAGTGAGTTTGTGTTTCGTTGTTTTTTTATTCGCCTCCGTACGAGGTGATTGTGCGTGATATTTCATAGATGGACGACCGAACACCCATTAGAGAAATATCCAAGGAAGAGCAACTCATCGAGTTGGTTCTAAGAAGTTCCATCGAGAAGGACGCCAAAACTACTTTCAACGATGCCAGCAACTCCTCTGGACCAAGGCACAGCCTACGAGGCCGGTCCACCTCCAGCTCTGGACCGGCGGGTGACAGAGGGCTCGATTTCATCGACAGGCCTGAAGTATTCAAATCCATAACTGGCTTTTACTCGTACTCACGAAACAATAGAGAGGTGTCTGTGTTGGAGACATTTGATCTTCTGTACTACTCGTCGTTGACACAGTGTCTACTGGCGATTATTTACGGAAGTGCCGAGCATATTTGTCTTTCGCAAGTGAGGATGATCAGAGAAGTTTCGGTTCTCCTCGCCGCAAGTGGGTCCGGTATGGACCTGGCGGTACTACAATCACTGACACTGGATACATGGACAGCGCTTCTGCGTTTTGGTCTGACCTGTGCCCACAACACCATCACTAATCAATACAACAAACCGAGCACGTTGAACAACTTCATGGTTGAGGTGAGCCATTTGAAACCAGAGTCACTCGCGCCAGGTGACCAATCGAATGTCGTGGTGTTCCATGTGTACACCGTCAGTCATCGATCACTGGCAACAGCACACGACGGTATAATGTCCACCATGATGTCTCTGATGTCACCGAATTCACAACAACTAAACGGACAAGACCCGGTCAAGCGTCAATGGTTGATGTTGGTGTTTTTGACTGTCACGTGGGCCATTCTTGCCGACATATACTACCCAGGTGCCAGGAAGGCACTGCTGTGGCCACGCACTGAAAATGGCGCTACAGAGACAAGGCTAAGTGTAGAACAAAGCAAGATGTGGAACGCTCTTGTGGATGGCGTCAAGGATGTTGTGGATAAGAACAACTTGATGCGCGTTCTGTGGAGTTCTGCCGCAGTCAACACCTCTAGGAACACAAACGCCGTGGCCAAGGAATTGGCCATGACACTGCAGAAAATGGGAGGTTTCCAGAGACTCGTGGATTACGTCGACAGTGAGAAGGCCAATTGCGTCATATCGAGGTGCAGTGGCGAACAGGTTTGGGTAGGCATGCAGTATGACGAAGACGATTGATTGAGAAAACGTGGTGTACGTATGTATGATAGAGGAGTGTGTGTGTGTGTGTGAGAGAGAGAGGGAGATAGAGAGAGGAAAGAGTGTATGTTCCAGCGTTCCTCGCAATGGTTGGACATACCGGGTTAGCCAAAAATACATGTCCCTTTCCCATTTCACATTTCCCTCGCCTCGCCTCCCGAATCCCACCATTAGCTCAACTACCGTGACTCATGCGCACACCCGTGCTTCACGAACATCTTGACACATTTCAATTGTAGTTGGTATTTCTGCTATGCCTCTGGAAAGTATATTGTTCGACAGAGAGTGTCTCATGAAGGCAATCGAAGCTGCTACACTTAGAAGACCATCCTATGAAAGGGCGTGTGACGGAGATCAACCGAACATCGTCGAGCAATCGTGCCATTCACTCTCAATAGGACGCCGGCTATTTAGGGAACACTTGAAGCACTATGCGTCCGATTCGAATGGATGTAGCAAGGAATACTTGGATTCATTTGTGCAGGCACGGAACCGCATGAAAAAACGTTCTAGAGTCGTTCCCGTTTACCAGGCACTACACGATGCATTGACTTGCATTGAAGTGCCTGACGACCACGCGTACCACTCGCCTTCAACCGAGTCTTACCCACCTTCATACATACTCAACGACCAACACCACGCTGATAACACAGAAATTGGAATCGAAGTGCTGAGAATTGATGTATTTTGCGCTTTGAGGTGTATGGAGACATGCGGTGGACACGACATCATGGGACTGGGCACGCTGTTGGCCATTGCTAGACACGGCCTGCTTCAGGACATACACGCCGAGTGTATCATAGCCGCTCACATATCCACGGCTTCACCAGAAAGTGCAACAAAGATGAGTATTCATTCACAATGTTCGTGGGTTCGTCTGGTAATGGTGTTAGTGTCAATATCTGGATCACGCATCGCTGGCAAGAGAACGCTCACACTGGACACCGATGATTTACATGACTGGAGGAGAACATTTGGTACCCCACGAACGGAGAAGGTCATTGACTGTTTCTGTAGTAAGTACTTGTTAAACGCTGCAGACTCCAGTGGTTATGCACAGGCGGAATGGACTCTCTACAGGAAATCTCTGCGTAAAGGAGTACCATCACTGCCACTCCTATGGATGGAGAGGGTGGGGGCAAGTGGCAGCAGAGACGAGAGACGTGCAAGTATCTTACCTTGTGTGCCTAACGAGGTCCATTCACCAACGTCGTTGACCATACTATATGACAATCGGCGAGTGCCGTGTGATCTTGAGAAAGGTGACTTGGCGGCGCGGCTTCAATTCCAGCGGGCTCTTCCTGTGACGTTCGCTGGTCTCAACTCTACGTCTGGGCAGGTCACGGCGTTTATTGCGTTTTGCGTTGCACCTCACTGTACAAAAGAATCACAAAACGCCTCACCCGCTGCCCTCGCCAATGCTTCTGTCTCTATACACTGGAGGAAAAACTCAGATCCAGCTATCTTCCACCTTGTCATACCAAAAACTACCTCCGACGTGGGCACACCCGAGACAAACATCACCACAACATTGAAGAATATCAATCACCAAAGAGATGCCAAAGAATCACTGAAATGCAATGCTCACCACCTATTCGAGAGAGTCCTTTCTGAGGGAGGATGTACACATTTGAACAACACTGACAACTTGTGGATCGTATTCGACATGACTAAGGGAACATCACCAGAGAGAAACACTAAAACAACTCCTTACCTCCTGGGCGTTGATGCTTGATGAAGACGAACAAAACAACACCACACACTGCCTTTTTATAGTGAACCCACAGTACACTTCCCTCCAACGCAAAAGGGAAGTGTATCACCAGCCAAGGGACATGTTCCGTCCATAGGGGACATGTGAAAATGCGGATACTTTTCTTGACCCATAATGTAACGACTATAATAGAGTGACCATTTTACAGACTTCTGATACAGTGACCATTTTTGTTGTGTGTGACCATTACTTGCCCAAAAAGATGTCCGTCTTAAATTTTCTTATTGGCTCTCCTCTTATGGGGACACCGGCACAAAAAGAGGGGACAAAACCACTCTTTAGCTTTTAGGCCTTTTGTCCCCCAAACTTCCCCATGTTCCACACACAGAACAG
>Ga0256829_1002670_pt1 | contig 13031 bp, 10 predicted proteins | sample 131447metaG_FD_185979 | JGI IMG/M metagenome (GOLD analysis project Ga0256829, IMG submission 185979) | Hydrothermal vent microbial communities from Lau Basin, Pacific Ocean - 131-447 | ecosystem: Environmental > Aquatic > Marine > Hydrothermal vents | place: Pacific Ocean: Lau Basin | collected... | reverse complement strand
CATAGAGTAATGCGCGTAATAAAGTGACAGGCTGACCGCTTGCTTCGGCGGTGATAGCATCAAAAGCAATACTCCACCATGCACGTGCCATGGTGATAAAAGCCAAGAAAATAATGATGCCGACTATGCATAGCCAGTGCCATTCCTGCTCGGAAACGGTTAAAATATTGCCAAATAATAAACCAAATAAATCCACTTCATTACGACTTACTTGGGATATCAATACAATACCCAATGCCATGCTTCCTGCAAAAAGTAGCCCTGTGCCTGTATCTTCTGTAATGCCCCTATTTTTGGGTAGTGAAGCCAAAAGCAAAGCGATGGCAATACAGAAAAAAGTGGCAGTAGGAAATAAAGGCAATGCCAATGCAAGGGCTATACCCATACCTGCTAAGGATGCGTGGGATACACCCACAGTGAGAAATGATAAGCGATGCGCTAAGACCATCACAGATATAGAAGAGGCAACCACAGCAATCAACAATGCTGGTGGCAAGGCATCTTGCATCACAGGGCTGGCAAAAAAATCGTGAAGTAAATCAATCATGATGGCAACCAATACAGCCTGCATCATGGGCAATGATATGCATATGTTCGCCATACATTTGATGCCAAACATCTTCAGGGATTTGTTCGCCCTTCATGGCATGATAATGAATGCTTTGATTGAGGCAGGCGACAGAATCAACATGCCCTGTAATAGCGGCAATATCATGTTCCACCATAATGACAGCGACACCTTGTGTGTCACAGAGTTGGCGCAATAAAGTATAAAGTTTTTGTTGTTGTTTGGTATCCAGTGCGGCTGAAGGCTCATCAAGAAGCAATAATTTAGGTTGGCGAACCAATGCTCTAGCCAGGCGTATGCGTTGTTGTTGTCCGCCTGATAAATATCTAAAATCATGTTTTGCAAAATCTTGCATTTCAACATATGCCAAAGCTTGCATGATGGCACCCTCTTGTTGATGGGATGAAAACAAATTTTTCCAAAGTGGTGCTGTATAGTTATCCAATCCCATAGCGACCACTTCGTGAACCTTGACTGGCATGTGTGCTTCATGCTGATGGAGCTGATGGAGATAACCGATTTTTTTAAGTAAATGATGGCGATTAAAACGCCCCAATCGCTCGCCGAATAAATCAATATACCCTTGTGTAGGCATGATGCGACCCGTGAGCATGGAGAGGATTGTACTTTTGCCTGCACCATTGGGACCAACAATGCCCATGAAATGCCCTGCTTCAAGTTGCAATGAAATATCATGAAGAATTGGCGATATTTCCGTACCAAAAGCGATATGTGAGAGGCTTACAACAGGGTTACTCATGGTTGTGAGGATATGTTTTCTGATGCTGTGCGCAGCAGTTTTATATTGTGATGCATAAGCTCTATCCAAGTTTGCTGGCATGTGCCCAAAGCATCAAGTTGAATGATTTGGCTTTTGGGATGGTGTTGTTTAAGCCATTGTAATGCACGATTGCTATGATTTTTATCTGCAATCATCATGACATTGGGCTGATGATTTAATTGCCCTAGCGCATGTTCAAGCTTGTGAGGGCCATATTCATGACCGTGCTGTTCTGATTCCAAAACGTCAACAATAGGAATATTCAGGGCTTGAAACAGATTGCGCCATGATGGGTGCTGCAATATAACACCATGTTTTTTTATATGTTGTGTAACTTGTTGCCATGCAGACCAAATGGGATGGATTTCATCTTGGTCTTGTTGCAAATGCAGTTGAATATTTTTTTTATGCTCAGGATATATTTGTATCAATGCTTTAGCGATGTTGGGTAAAACAAGCTCTACTTCTTTGGGGTTTAGCCATGCGTGGTTATGGGATGGATGCAGATGTTTTTGTAGTGGCCATATATCTATGGTGTTTATATGACTTGAAAGACCAGACCAAAAAGCATCATCTTGGGATGAACGCAGTAGCAATTTAGCATGTTGTAGCGCTTCAACTTGCCGAGGGGAGAGTTGAAAATGGTGTGGGTCGGCATGGGCAGGCAAAAGACATTGTACATCGGCTTCTGGATCTATCCACTGCACTAATCCTGCCAAGGGTGGGAGCGTAACCAGAATATCAGCAGCATATGTGTAGGATGGCATCATAAGACATAGTAATGTGATGAGGGTGTGAAAAGCATGTTTTATTTTATACTGGTATGCGGCAAGCATTGTGATTAACGTTGTCCTCGTAAAGATTTTTTACTACGCTAGAGTGTTGATGAGGGTCATAGGCTAGGGTTTCATGTCAAATCTGGCAATGTAAGGAGAAACATAGATGTTATCACCAGGGTATTTTGATTATCGTTGGAGTTGGTATCGCCCTATTTTTAATCGCGGTGATACTGTTGCTGCGCGTTGTCGTGTGGATGTGCGCCGATTGCCTGTACGCTTCACAGGTGCTGATGGTGAAATGTATATCCCTTATGCTATGCATCCTGATATGTCTAAAGTGATGTACACTGCCATGCGCCGTTTAAAAGATTATTCGGTTCGCTATATGGTGAAAGGTGAAAAAATATCAGCCCATCAACTGCCCACCATGAATCCTGTAGCGCGAACCATGGTGAAACATCTGCGTAAACGTTATCCCCATTTGCCCCAAACATTATTGCACCACTGGTGCGCTGATGAAAATGGTGCATTGGCTATATTTGAAATGTGGCAGTCCATGTGGAAGCAATCTTGGAAGCAGGATCAAGTTGATGGCGCGCCTTGGGTTGCGGCGGTGAATATTCTTATTCTGAAACTGATTCGTGAGGCTATTGCAGAATTGTCTGAAGAGCATGAGGCACATACAGATCATATTTTGGTTTGTGTTGCAGGTGGTTTATATGATTGGGCATTGCGCAATTTCTTAAAACAGCATGTTGAGGGCAGTGTTGAGGTAACGCGCATTACCACTTATGAAGCCATGATGATTCCTGTTACGCCCATTACTTTTTTATATCGACAGCCTGAAGATTCATTGTTGGGTGATGATAGGTTTGTGATTATCTCTTATGGCTTGGAGCCTGATATTGTGCCTAGGCTGCGTCAATTGCGTGCCAGCGTAGAGAGTAAACATGAGGCAGGTATTATTCCTCTACTGGCTCAAGATAAAATGGGGGAGCATATGCTTCGCCGCAGTTGGGCGCGATTGGCATTATGGGAATTGGCAGAGGAAACAGGACAAGGCGTTTGGATGCAATGGGTGTTAAATGCTAAGAAATTAGATCAACTTTTAGCCAAGCCAGAGGTATTGAATGCATCAGCAGTCAAATTATTGGAGAGCAATATTGAGTATCCTATAGCAGCTTGGATTTTGGCGCGCAGAGACCCTAAGCGAAGCAAAGCTGCGATGCAGGAAAAGCCATGGTTAAAAGATGATTGTGTATTGAATGCTTTTCGTGTGTTTGAAGAGGATGTTAATGTTGAAAAAATCAGGCGTAAAGCTGAAACTGTATGGTTGGATAGACGCTATAAATTGGCAGCAAAAGGGCGCTCATCAGAAGTGGATAAGGCATTGCTTGCAGCATGGAGTGCGGGCGAATTGGTGTATTTCCAAGATGCAGAAACATCGTTGCACAGTGGGGCTTCACTCTCTTCGAATCAAGCGTGCTTGAGCATAGATTGGGCAGATTATTTGGCGATGTTGCAATCGGCACATACAGATTACCCCACCTTTTTACAAAGCGTATTTTTGCCCGATGTATTATCGAAGTTTGAAGGAAAAGATCATGTATTCTTGGATTCACTTTCAGCATCTGGATGCATGATGCGTGGTACAACCAAACTGCTTCTACATGTTGGTTTAGAATTAAAGGCATTGTTACAACAATTTTATGTGGATGCCGATTTGCCTCAAAAGTCGTTTTTGCCCATATCCATGTGCATGACCATGATGGGCGATTGGAGTATTGCACAATACAGGCATCAAATATTGGGTGATTTCCGTGTGGCAACAGGTTTGCTTGTGGCACAAGCAAACGCAGGGATTGTACATGATGCCACGATTGGTGATGTGATGATGCGTAGGGATAAAAAGGCAGGCTTAAAAGCTTTGGGTGGTGTGCGTGTTGAGCCTATGGATATGGGTGGAGGCGAGCCTGTGCCACTGTTATTTAATCAAGGTTTTGCACTGACAGAGGCAGCACTTCAAGATTATTGTGAAAATATATCTTCGAATGCAAAAGTAAAAAAAATAGCTTTGAATAAAAAGCAAGCATCATCAATTTTTTCAGCTTACCGCTTGCCAAGTGAGATGCTTGAGTTACGGGTCGTAAGTTTTGCTTCAGAGCATGAAAGGGCATTGCTTTTTGTCAAAGCAGGTAGCCCAAACTTGAACGGCGTTTGCACTGATTTGTATGAACTGCTTGATGCATCGACAGCATCAACAAGACTTATTTACACAGATATTATCTCTATGGATGTTGGAGCGTGAAATTACAGCATTAACAGTAACACCTATGTGTAGCGCGTTGGTGGATTCTTCCATGCTTGGTAATATGCCCAAATGCATTGCTGTTGGCTGGTCGGGTGGTATAGATTCAACAGCACTACTGCTAGGTCTGCATGATTTGGGTTTTAAAGTGCAGGCTTGGCATATTGATCACGCTTGGCACAGTGATTCTGCTGAGCAAGCAGTGCGTTTATCTAAGCAAGCAGAATTATGGGGCATTCCTTTTTTATCCAAACGGTTGAAAACTGCGCCCAGTTGCAATCGTGAAGCCCATGCTCGGCATGGTCGTTACAAGGCATTTCAAAGCATGGCAAAAGAAACGGGCGTGAGTGCAATTGCATTGGCACATCATGCTGATGATCAGGCAGAAACAGTATGCATGCGTATGCTGCAAGGTGCTGGTGTGATGGGTATGCGAGGTATGCAGAGGATTGTACAACGTGAACAGCTCACATTGTATCGTCCTTTGTTGCATGTGCACAAAAGAGATTTGGAACGTATACTCAGTATGCGAGAAATTTCATATATCGAAGATAAGAGCAATCAGGATATCACATTATGGAGAAATCATATTCGTTTAAAGCTCTTTCCTGCTATGCAGGCAGCAGGGGTGCAGCCCCAACAGTTTTTTATGCGCTGGCAAAAGCAGGCGATAGCTTTGTCGGACACGATTGAGGATATGATGCACCCATTGGTGTTTAAGCAAAGCCAAGGGTATTGCGCTGTAGATTGGCATGCATGGCAAGCATTGCTTAAACCTGTGCGGGCTGAAGTATTGCAGCGTATGATGGCAAATGTGATGGGAAAAGGCGTTGTGCTGGGTCGAAGACATATTGAATTGATTGAATTTTGGCAGGATAATGGTGGAAGAAATGGCTTGGATTTATCGGGTTGCAGATTATCAAGAATGAGTGACTGCTTGCATCTTGAGGCTAAAAAGGCAAGCTCCTGCACTTAAAGGCATATATTTTTTATGATGATGTATTCATGTTGGTTTCATGTTGAGCATGTAAGTGTTGGCGTTGAATAATAGAAATGGAGTGAAATAATGGGTAAGAATTTATTGCTGTGGGTCGTTATTGGCCTAACTATGATGAGTGTTTTTAACATGTTTACGATGCCAAATGGAAAGTCTGAGGCGATGACATATTCATCATTTGTGGATAAAGTTAATCAGGGCATGGTAGAGCAAGTAACCATCAATGAGCATCATATTTCAGGGCAATACCGAGATTTATCAGGTGAAATGAAGAGCTTTTCTTTGCAAGCGCCTGATGATCCAAATTTGATGCAACGTTTACTGGATAATCAAGTGGAAGTAGATGTCAAAGCGCCAGCAGAAGTTCCGTTTTTATTATCTATTCTTATCTCATGGTTTCCTATGCTTTTGCTTATTGGTGTATGGATTTTCTTTATGCGTCAGATGCAAGGTGGCGGCAAAGGCGGCGCAATGGGCTTTGGTAAAAGCAAGGCCAAGCTGCTTACAGAGCATGCCAACCGTGTGACCTTTGAGGATGTGGCAGGTTGTGATGAAGCCAAGCAAGAAGTGACAGAGGTGATTGAATTTTTGCGCGACCCATCCAAATTCACGCGTTTGGGGGGTAAAATTCCTAAAGGTGTTTTGTTGGTAGGTCCTCCAGGCACGGGTAAAACACTATTGGGTCGTGCGATTGCTGGTGAAGCGGAGGTGCCCTTCTTTTCTATTTCAGGTTCTGATTTTGTAGAAATGTTTGTTGGTGTTGGCGCGTCACGGGTGCGTGATATGTTTGAACAAGCCAAGAAAAATGCGCCTTGTATTGTGTTTGTGGATGAGATTGATGCCATGGGTAGGCATAGGGGTGCTGGTGTTGGTGGTGGCAATGATGAGCGTGAGCAAACGCTGAACCAAATGTTGGTTGAAATGGATGGTTTTGAAGCCAATGAAGGTGTCATTATTGTGGCGGCAACGAATAGACCTGATGTGTTGGATCCTGCATTGCTTCGCCCCGGTCGTTTTGATCGTCAAGTGGTGGTAGGTAATCCAGATTTGAATGGACGTGTTCAAATTCTTAAGGTGCATATGAAGAAAGTACCTTTGGCATCAGATGTGGATGTCAAAGTGATTGCACGTGGAACACCAGGTTTTTCAGGTGCAGAGCTTGCCAATTTGGTGAATGAAGCGGCGCTGAATGCAGCGCGTTTTGGTAGAGATAAAGTGTCTGCTGCTGATTTCGATGAAGCCAAAGACAAAGTGATGATGGGAACAGAGCGTCGTTCTATGGCGATGACAGAAGATGAAAAGAAACTTACAGCTTATCATGAGGGCGGTCATGCTTTGGTTGCAGTACATTGCCCCGCATCGGATCCCATTCATAAGATGACTATTATTCCACGTGGTCAAGCATTGGGTATGGTGATGCGCTTACCTGAAAAAGATGAGTATTCGCAATCACGAGCAAAGATGCATGATAGTTTAGCCATTGCGATGGGTGGACGTGTGGCCGAAGAGCTGATTTTTGGCTATGATAAGGTGACTTCTGGCGCATCCAGTGATATTCAAATGGCAACCAACCTAGCAAGGAATATGGTCACAAAATGGGGTTTATCGGATAAATTGGGTCCATTGCTTTATACTGAAAATGAGCAGGAAGTGTTTTTAGGTCGTTCGGTGGCACAACAGCAACATGTTTCAGATGAAACAGCTCGCCTGATTGATGCGGAGATTCGACGTTTTGTGGATGATGCATATGACAGGGCTAAAAAAATATTGACCGAGCACTTGGATGATTTGCATCAATTGGCACAAGCGGCACTTGAATATGAAACATTATCAGGTGATGAAATCAATGATGTTTTGGCGGGCAAACCCATTCGTCAGCAAAGCAGTGAAGAAGATAGTTCGGGTTCAGGTACACAGTCAGAAGATGATGCGGCTGTGGATATGGATGAGGAAATCAAAGTATCAGGTGATGAGGCGGAGCAAACGCATTAATGCAGAGCGGCAAGGCTCAATCATCACGCTGGATTCGCCAAACTGGGGAATCGGCATGGATAATGGGGGTGCTGAACTGCACCCCTGATTCGTTTTCAGATAGTGGTCAATATATTGATGTTGAAGCTGCGATTGCCCATGGCTTAGCCATGCGTGATGCGGGAGCGGTAATCATTGATGTGGGTGGTGAATCCACACGCCCTGGTGCGCTAGAAGTTTGCTTGGCTGAAGAGTTGCGGCGCGTGATTCCAGTGATTCAAGAGCTTTGTGCATTGGGTTGTCGAGTGTCTATTGATACGCAAAAAGCAGATGTGATGAAAGCGGCGATTGAAGCAGGTGCATGCATGGTGAATGATGTGAGTGCGCTATCTTATGATAAGAAAAGTTTATCTGTTGTTGCCCAATCCAAGGTGGATGTGTGTTTGATGCATATGCAAGGTAATCCTAGAACCATGCAGAAATCACCATGCTATACGGATGTGTGTGCAGAAGTGATAGCATTTTTTGAGCAAAGAATTGAAGCATGCCTGCAAGCTGGGATTGAGCAATCATCATTATTGCTGGATCCAGGGATTGGGTTTGGAAAACGTTTACAAGATAATCTTGATTTGATTGCTAATCTTAAAACCTTGCGTGAATATTTTGGATTGCCCATATTATTGGGTGTGTCACGCAAATCATTTATCGCTAAAATCACAGGCTCAAGTGTAGAAGATAGAGAAATAGAAACGGCTGTGGCTGGTGCAATAGGTATCTTCCAAGGTGCAGATGGTGTGCGTGTGCATGATGTGTTTATGCAAAAAAGAGCATGTGCTATGGCTGCAGTGTTGGCTGATGCTAGAGGTGTAAATGGCTGATAACTTGAGAGATTCTATGGTCATGTGTATGCTGGAGCTGATATGAACTTTCAGTTAAGCCTTTTGGATATGATTGATATGTCTGTGGTTGCAGTGGTGATTTATTTTGCGCTGCGATTGATGCGTGGAACGCGCGCTGAACAAATGTTGATTGGTTTGGCTGTATTATTTGCCATTTATGAAGCAGCTCGGTTTTTTGGTTTGCTTACAGTGGAGTGGATATTTTCTCAGTTTTTCTCGGTATTTATTGTCATTTTGGTCGTTCTGTTTCAACATGAAATTCGCAGAGGCTTGATGCGTGTGGCAGTGAATCCATTAAGTCCGCCAAGTAAACCAGTGGAAACCATGGTGGAGCATTTGGTTGAATCTGCAGTGGCTTTGGTGCATCGCGGTTGGGGTGGCTTGATTGTGATTGAGCGAGAGACAGGGCTTAAGCATCTCACAGAATCAGGTGTGGAGATGGAAGCGCCATTGCGTGCTGATATGATTCAAACCTTATTTTGCCCTAAAGCACCGATGCATGATGGTGCGGTTGTTGTGAAGCATGGAAGCCATGGCGCATGTATTGTTGCTGCGCGGGTTCTTTTGCCTTTGGCACAAGCCAATGCTTTACCCGGTGGTTTTGGAACACGCCATAGAGCAGCAGTTGGGCTGACTGAAGAGAGTGATGCATTGGTGATTGTTGTTTCTGAAGAACGGGCTCAAATGCATTTAGCAGAGGAAGGGCAGCTTTCCAAAGCATTGGATGCAGATGGCTTGAAAAAAGAATTAAAACAACGCTTGCAGGTTCAATCTTTTCAATGGAGTGTGGGAGGATGAGTTCTGTTTTTCGTTCACTCAAGCCATGGGCGCTTCATCTATGGGCAATATTAATCGCGATTGTTTTATGGTTGCAGGTGCATGGTCAGGGGGATGGTTCTTTGAGTATGGATGTGCCTTTGCAAGTTCAAGGGTTGCCAGAAAATATGGTGATTGTGAATAACCTACCCAATCAAGTGAGAATTACAGTGAAGGGTTTGCAGGCTCGGCTCAAAAGCTTGAAAGAAACAGATACCTTTGTGCCTTTGGATGCGAGTGATTTATCCACACCTGGTGTTAGCGAACGCTCTTTAAGTCCCAACAACATTCATTTGCCAGCTGGGCTTACGGTTGAAGCGATTCAGCCTGATCATTTGGAGTTGCAGGTGGATAGAATTGTTACACGTACAGTGCCTATTCATGCGCAATTTGATTTGCCGCAAGGTTGGCATGTGAGTGCTGTTTCTATTGAACCAGCAACAGCACGCTTGCAAGGGCCTGAAGTATGGTTGGATTCACTTAATACTGTGGAAACTGTACCTATACGCTTTGATTTGAAAGCAGGGGCATTTCAAGAGAAGGTAGATATTGCAACGCCGACAGGAAAGTCAGTGCATTTGGAAGAAAACAAAGCTGGCTTCGTGGTCAAAGGGATATTAAGTTTTGATGCCTCTACAGAAGCTAAAACTCCAGATATAAGTAAGGAAAGTCATTGATGCGCAAATATTTTGGTACAGATGGAGTTCGGGGCACGGTCAACAAAGGTAGCATGACAGCAGAGTTTGCTTTGCGTTTGGGTCGGGCGGCGGGTCATGTGTTAACCGAGCATTTACCGCATAAACCCTATATTCTTATTGGTAAGGATACCCGTTTATCAGGTTATATGATTGAATCTGCACTTTGTGCAGGGCTGACGGCACAAGGGATGAATGTATTATTGGTTGGTCCTATTCCAACACCAGCGGTGGCATATCTCACCCGCAGTTTACGTGCTGATGCAGGTGTGATGCTATCGGCTTCGCATAATCCAGCAGAGGATAATGGCATTAAATTTTTTGGTAGTGATGGTTTCAAGCTTCCTGATGCTGTGGAATTGAATATTGAGGCATGCCTTGATGATTTGCCGCCACTGCCGCTAGCTTTAGAGATTGGAAAGGCTGAGCGTGTAGATGATGCGCGAGGGCGTTATATTGAGTTTTTGAAAGCATCTTTGCCGCGCGGATTGCGTTTGGATGGTATCAAAGTCGTTATCGATTGCGCCAATGGTGCAGCTTATGATGTTGCGCCTAGAATGCTTAAAGAATTGGGTTGCCATGTTGAGGTGCTGTATGCAGAGCCAGATGGTCATAATATCAATCAAGCCTGTGGCTCCACATATCCAGAAGCCATGTGTCAATGTGTGGTGGATAAGCAAGCCGATATAGGTCTGGCATTAGATGGTGATGCCGATCGTTTGATTGCTTGTGATGCGCAAGGAAATATTGTGGATGGTGATAGGGTTATAGCTATTCTATCCGAGCACGCCCATAGACATGGTTTGTTAAAAGGTGGCGCGGTTGTGACCACGCTGATGAGTAATATGGGATTAGAGCGCTATTTAAATGATATGGGGCTGCAAATGCACAGGGCAGCAGTTGGTGATAGGTATGTGCTTGAAATGATGCGTGATACAGGGTGCAATCTAGGTGGAGAGCAATCAGGGCATGTGATTATGCTTGATAGCAATACTACAGGTGATGGATTGATGACAGCATTACAACTTTTATGTGCGATGAAAGAGCAGGATACACCGCTTGGATCCATGGCTGTGAATATGAAGTTATTTCCGCAAAAGTTATGGAATATTATCTTGCCAGAGCGTATCGATGTGATGGCAGATCAATCGGTGTGTGCTTGGGTTGAAGAAGCTGAATCTGCATTGGGTGAACAAGGGCGTGTGAATGTTCGCATGTCTGGCACAGAGCCCAAATTAAGAATCATGCTGGAAGCTGAAAGTGAGAGTTTGATGTTAGAGGTGGGTGAGAAGCTTGTGCATGCTATTGAACAGCATCTTTTGTAAAGATTTCAATACTTGTTTGTGGCATTGAAATAGGTGCTTAATATGGTCAGGTGGATTTTTCTTTGTTGTTAATATCCAAAGTAGTATCGCAATTATTGTTGCCGCCAGGTGGACTGATTCTGCTTGCTGTATTGGGTGTGGTATTTTGGAAACGGGTGTGGGCGCGCGGGTTGGTTGCTTTGGTCTTATGCGCTTTTTGGCTTTTATCCACCGAGCCTGTGCGTGATATGTTGATGCACCCATTGGAATCAGAATATGCAGTGTTTCATGCTGAAAATGCAGATATCAAAGATGCTGTGATTGTATTGTTAGGTGCTGGGGTATATGAACATGCACCTGAATATAATGGCAAAGATATGCTCACCTCTGATGCCATGATGAGAACCCTATATGCCGCCGACATCGCTAAAAAAACGGGGCTTGCTGTTTATGCTACAGGTGGGAAGGCATTATCACATGCTGATGAAGCTGAAGGTGATGTGATGCGCCGTTGGTTGATGCGATTGGGCATGCCTGCATCGCAAGTGTATGCAGAGAATTTGGCTTCAAACACTTGGGAAAATGCGGTATATATGCGTCATATATTGCAAAAGAAAGGGATTGATAAAATTATTCTTGTAAGCACAGCATGGCATTTGCCGCGCGCTGTTTGGTGTTTCCAATCGCAAGGTTTTACAGTGATTCCCGCAGGCACAGATTATCTTGCTGCACAGCCATCTTATGATGTGCGTAGTTTTATGCCACATTGGGCTGTCTTTGCGGATTCGGCAGAGGCATTGCACGAATATTTGGGCATAGTTTGGTATCACCTACGTTATCATTCATAGAGATCTTTAATCATACCGTAAGTCTTGGGCTTTTCCATTCGACTTGTATTGTATCATAGGTGAGTATTGATTTTCACAAGATTGTGTCTATAAACTAACGGTGTATCAATTATAGCAATGAATATGAGGGAGGATGTGTGGGGAAAAGTCATGAAGAAGTCGTAGCATCATCCTTAGATAATATTTTTATTGCTGGTGGCGCATGGCTTGAGTCGCTTTATGAACAGTGGAAGAAAGGCGATACTCAAGTTCCTGAGTCTTGGCGAGTTCTCTTTGAGAAGGGATGTAAAAGTGATACAGCAGAAGGGAATACAACAAGCCATCAAGATAAGTTAGCTCAAATGGCGCATCAACATCGTTTAAGTTTAGTCGGGCATACTGCTCAAGCAAGCTGTGATGATTATGCTGTGGAATATCCATCTCGCGCCATTTATTTGATTCATGCTTGGCGTGTGCATGGGCATTTGCAAGCCAATCTTGACCCACTGCATATCAACCATCCAAAGCCTAGCCCTGAATTGGCGCTGAGCTACTATGGTTTATCCGATGCTGATTTGGATGTGGAGTTTCCAACAGGGGATATGCCAGGACCTGCGCGTTTACCTTTGCGTGATATTTTAGAGCGTTTGCATCGAACTTATGCAGGTAATATTGCACCAGAGCTGATGCATATTTCCAATTCAGCGAAAAAGCATTGGTTGTATGAACGTTTGGAAAGTATGCATGGCGAGCAACATTATCATCAGGAAAAACGTATACGTATATTCAAACAGGTGATGCATGCCGATGCCTTTGAGCATTATTTGCATACACGCTATATGGGGCAAAAACGATTCTCATTGGAAGGTGGAGAGAGTCTGATTGCTATGCTTGATGGTTTGATTCAAGAAGCGGGTCATGTAGGCGTAAAAGAAATGATTTTGGGTATGGCACATCGTGGTCGGTTGAATGTGTTAGCCAATATTTTAGGCAAATCACTATCGGATATTTTTGCAGAGTTTGAAGGCAAGCAATTGAAAGATATTGAGCCTAAGGGCTCTGGTGATGTGAAATATCATTTGGGTT
>Ga0256829_1002669_pt1 | contig 13033 bp, 8 predicted proteins | sample 131447metaG_FD_185979 | JGI IMG/M metagenome (GOLD analysis project Ga0256829, IMG submission 185979) | Hydrothermal vent microbial communities from Lau Basin, Pacific Ocean - 131-447 | ecosystem: Environmental > Aquatic > Marine > Hydrothermal vents | place: Pacific Ocean: Lau Basin | collected... | reverse complement strand
ATCCAATAGTAAAAATAGACAAAACCAGATAGACGGGTTACTGAGAAATTGTGGTATATCACAAGTCAAAAAAGACCAAGAGTTTCAAATCTTCACAGATCCAAATAAAATCTACACTCTCTTTATGAATTGCATAAAAAATGCTACCAAAAGTATCTATATAAGCACTTATGTCTTAAAATACGATGATACCACCAAAGAGATTTTAAAGGCTTTAGGCGAAAAAGCAAGGCAAGGTGTTGAGGTCAAGTTGCTTATAGACTCTATAGGTTCTTGGCAGCTATATTTTAGACGATATCACTTGAAAAATCTTATAGATGCAGGTGCACATGTAGAGTTTTTTATGCCTGCACTCAAAATGCCTTTTAGAAATTATATAAACCTGAGAAACCACAGAAAAATATATATGTTTGATGAAAATATAGTCTTAAGCGGTGGTATAAATCTTGCCCGAGAATACTTGGGAGACGATAAACAGACACAAAGATGGAAAGATATACTTTTTAGCTCGATTGGCTCATCATCTGAGGACTTTTTTGAGGTTTTTGCCTCTGATTGGTTTTATGCTTCATCGCAAAGATTAAAATTTGAAAAAAAAGAGTTCAAAGATGATGGCAATACCGATGTTCAGATAGTGCCATCTGGACCAGATATGGAAAAAGACGCATTATTTGAAGCTCTTCTTTGCGCAATCTATGGTGCTTCTAAACGCATTTGGATAGTTACGCCGTATTTCGTGCCAGATGATTCACTCTCACAAGCTTTGATTATAGCAAGGCACAAGGGCGTTGATGTGAAGCTAATCACTCCAAAAAAATCAAATCACTTGAGTGCGGATTTGATAAGAAGTTCTTTTATGAGAAATTTGGAAGATGAAGGGATAGAGGTATGGATGTATGAGGGAAATATGCTGCATGCAAAAGCAATTATATTTGACGATACCTGTGCGATGTTGGGAAGTGTAAATTTTGACAATCGAAGTCTATTTCTAAACTATGAGATAGCCACATTTGTTTACACCAAAAGAGTGATAGAAGAGATGCGCAGTTGGATGAGTATTTTGCTTCATGATTCGACAAAAGGTACAAAAAAGGTGTCGAAATTTAGAATAATAATGGAAAATTTTATGAGAATTTTCTCTCTTCAGGCATAGCTGATGCTGAAACCAAGCAAAAGTATCAAAATTTTAAAGCATCAAAGCTCTACATGTAGAGATAATTTCAATCTAATATGTTGGAATATTGAAAAACTCTCCTTGAGCGAAAAATTTAAAAAATATCTCCAAGAATTGATAGTAAAAGAAAAACTGGATTTTTTACTTCTTCAAGAGGTAAAAAAAGAGACTCAAGAAGATATGGATTTGGAGGGTTTTTCATATATACTTTCTTTAAATATGCAAACTAAAAAGTATCTTTACGGGGTTTTGAGTGCTTTTAAAATTTCGTGTATCAATGAGAAAAAATTGCTCACTTCCTCCAAAGAGCTTTCTCTTTTGACACATAAAAGCTCTTTGTTTACTTTGCATAACATCAAAAACAATCAAGAACTATTGGTAGTAAATATACATGCCATCAACTTTGTGACAAGCAAAAGCTTTAGAAAAGAGTTGGATTATATACAGTCTCAAATATCCCCCTTTAAAGGTGCTTTGATAGTAGCGGGAGATTTTAATGCCTGGAGCAAAAAGAGAGTAGAAATTTTAAGAGATTTTGCGCAATCTCTCAATCTTGTCAAGGTAAATTTAAAAGATGAAAAAAATATAAAAAAAGTTTTCAATAAAACACTCGATTTTGTATTTTATAGAGGATTGGAAGTCAAATCTGCCAAAGTCATAAACTGCGATACCTTTTCAGATCACAATCCGATAATAGTAAAATTTGCAGTTCCCAAGACCTGACTCAATAATTTTTTTTCACCTTTTTTTCACCTTTTTTATAGTATAATTTTAAAGCTTTACATGTAGAGGTGATGGAGTTCACTGCCTAATCGTTCTTTGAACTGATGACTCCTATAAATAAGGGAGTGATATGCAATTTTCTAGCATACTTTTTAACCAAAACAAGAGTGTTGAAGAACTCTCTCTAACATTAGATTTTTATACAGATTTGAACCTTGACCAAATCATTGATGCTGCAATTTCTTATAAAACAGAGTTTGACATAAAGAGATATTTTTATATGCCTCAAATCAGCAAAGAGGATGTAATATATAGACAAGATATAGTCAAAGACCTTCAAAAAGATGGATTTTGTCTAAGCGTTGATGAATTTTCCAATAAGATTTTACAGATAATCCAATACCAAGATATAATAAAAAATTTAGAGTATAAAGAATACAAAAACGGATGGTTTTTGCATATGGTGACATTGTATTGCAGTGCATTGGAAGATTTTGATAAGGTTTTGAAATCTGCTAAGCTGCACTCGCAGGGGTTTCTTTTGTTTCGTGAATATTTAGACAGTTATCTGCAAAGTGATGATTTTGTCTCTGTGCAAAAAGAGATGGTGCTTATCAAAGAAAAATTGGATTTGATAGTTTATGATGTATTAGTTGATGGCATGACATTTAGGGTAAAAAAGTATGAAAACGAAGACGACTACACAAAAGAGATAGAAAGAGTTTTTGAAAAATTTGCACAAGATGAAGTAAAAGCACAAGAGTGCAAGTTTGATAAAAACAGAGGCATAAATCATGTTAATGCAAAGATTTTAGAGTTTGTTGGCAAACTTAATCCAGATATTTTTTTACAATTACAAGAATTTTGCGAAAAATCTGGAGATTTTATAGATAAAACTTTTTTGACTTTTGCTACTGAGGTTGAATTTTATATCTCATATCTTAGTTATATAAAGGTCGTACAAAAGCAAGGTGTTTCTTGTTGTTTTCCCAAAATCAGTGAAAACAACAAGGAGATACAGGTAAAAGATGGTTTTGATTTAGCTCTAGCATATAGTTTGTCATTTGAGAAAAAAAGAGTTGTGCCAAATGACTACTTACTTAAAAATCAAGAGAGGATTATGATAGTTAGTGGGGCAAATCAGGGTGGAAAATCTACTTTTGCAAGAGCATTTGGACAGATAAATTATCTAGCAAAACTTGGCTTGCTTGTCCCCGCTTCTGGGGCAAAGATATTTTTGGTAGATAAGATATTTACCCATTTTGAAAAAGAGGAGGATATAGGCACACTTAGTAGTAAATTGCAAGTTGATTTACTCAGAATTCATACTATTTTTGAAAAAGCTACTCCAAAAAGTCTAGTGGTACTAAACGAGATATTTTCTTCCACTTCCTTGCAAGATTCTATGTTTCTTAGTAAAAAGATTATGGAAAAGATAGACAAATTAGATCTATTTTGCATATGGGTAACCTTTATATATAAAGTAAATGAGATGAGTGAAAAAACAATCAGTATGACAAGTGTCACACATGAAAAGGAGATAGAAAGTAGAACCTATAAAATCATAAAAAAATCCCCAGACGGCAAAGCATACGCTAAAACCTTAGCCCGCAAATACCATCTAAGCTTCGAACAGATATCGCAAAGGATTAAATGATGAAAGTTTTTTTAATGTATGAAAATAAAGACTTTGTAGTCGATGAAGATTTGCCAAAAAATGCAGATACACTCATGAGTGACTTGGAGCTAAAGCCTCTGTTAGATTGTATGTCAAAAGAGGATGAATTTCTATATGATGTTTCAAAAAAAGCTTTGCTTTGCAGTCTTGATTCAACTAGGGATGTTATTTATCGCCAAGAGATACTAAAAGATTGCATGAAAAATCCTCTCATAACAAAAGAATTGTATGAACTTACCATAAAATCACTTGCAAAAAAACAGGAGAGATGGCTTGGCGTCTTTGGCAGATATCCAGGTTCCTTGCTTAGCAGTAGTGTCTCTTTGCTTGATATGTATTTTGAACTCTTTGTTGAGATGAGACAAATAGTAGATGAAAATATACAAAATTTTAGCTCAAGTGGGTTTCAAAGATTTTTCAAGATGATTCAAAAAGAGCTTGACGATGAATATCTGATGCTTGTCAAAGAGCATCTAAAAGAGTTGAAATTTAAAGGTGGAGTTTTGCTTAGTGCAAAACTAGGCAAGGCATATGAAGGCATAGAATACACCCTAAGAAGAGATAAATTTGCAACAAAGAGTTGGCTAGGAAAAATTTTGACTCCAAAATCAAAAGAGTACTCTTTCTCACTGCATCCACGAGATGATGCCGGAGCAAAAGTGCTTAGAAATCTAAGGGATGAAGGCTTAAATAAGATAGCAAATTCTCTTAGTCGCTCAGCCAATCATATAGATAATTTTTTTATCTCACTAAGAAGAGAGTTGGCTTTTTATATGGGTTGCCTAAATCTACAGGAAAAATTACAAGAGTTAAACTGTGCATTTGTATTTCCCATTGTCACATCTTTAGAAGAAACGATTTTTTCCACAAAAGACTTATATGACATCTCGCTTGCACTCATCAAAAATGAAAAAGTCGTGGGAAACGACATAAACACTGATGCTAAACTGTTTTTCATAACAGGTGCAAATCAAGGAGGAAAATCAACCTTCCTAAGAAGCACAGGTCAAGCCCAATTGATGTTGCAATGTGGTATGTTTGTGCCAGCCATGCATTTTAAAGCAAATCTATGCAATGGAGTTTTCACTCACTTCAAAAAAGAAGAAGACAAAACCATGAAAAGTGGAAAATTCGATGAAGAGTTGTTAAGAATGAATGACATAGTAGAGATTGTAAAACCAAACGCTTTGATTTTGTTTAATGAATCTTTTGCCTCAACAAATGAGATAGAAGGCTCTTTGATAGCCTCGCAAATCATAAAAGCACTCATACAAAAAAATATAAAAATCTTTTTTGTAACACATATGTTTGAACTTGCACAGAGTTTTTATAAGCAAAAGTTGAAAAATACAATTTTTCTAAGGCCAAACCGAGATAAAGAGGGCAAAAGAGACTTCAAAATCACCCCAGCCCCACCACTTACAACAAGTTTTGCTAAAGATATATTTGACTCTATTTTTTAAGTGGAATTTGTGTAAGAAAACATAGGAAACGCCATAAATGAAGCCAAAAACTGCTATGAAAAAGTAAATATAAATATACTTTTGCCATAACCATAGCAGATGTAAGATAATAAAAAGTATTATTTGATAGTTGTTTTAAAACAAATATTTTAAATTGAAATTCATATCAAAAGGTGATATAATGTTCATTAATAAATAGATGTGATACTTCCACTTTGTGGAAACATCACACAGATTGTGCTGAGCACTAAATAGTGTTCAATGTGACCGTTATATATAAGAAATATGAGAATATTGAGGAACTAAATGAAAGTAGCACTTAATAGAAGCAATCAAATGAATTTTATAGATTTGTTTTCAGGAATTGGTGGAATAAAACTTGGTTTTGAAAAAAACGGATTCAAATCAGTTTTTTCAAATGACTTTGATGCCCATTGTAAAACTACATTTGATCATAATTTTTCTGAAATCTTTCAGCAAGAAACAGAGTTGTATCTCAAAGATATTGCACAAGTGCCATCAGATGTATTTCCTGAATTTAATTTACTAACAGGAGGTTTTCCTTGTCAGCCGTTTTCAATAGCTGGATACAGAAAAGGTTTTACTGACAAAGAACGAGGCGATTTGTTTTTTGAAATTATGAGAATTTTGAGAGATAGAAGGCCTAAGGCATTTTTGCTTGAAAATGTTAAAAATTTAAAAAGCCATGACAAGGGAAATACTTTAAAATTAATCTATAATGAGTTGGAAAATCTTGGATATTTTGTAAATGACGCAGTTCTAAATACTATGGAATATGGCAATTTACCACAAAATAGAGAAAGAATTTATATTGTAGGTTTTTTATCAAAAGCTGAATCTAATAAATTTGATTTTCCTAAGAAAGTGAAATTGACAAATACAATTCATGAATGTCTTATAAAAGAAAGAGTTGATGATAAATATTATTATAATGGCAAACCTCTATTTGAAAAATTAAAAAATGATGTAATAAAAAGAAATACGGTTTATCAATGGAGAAGAAAATATGTAAGGGAAAATAAAAGTAATGTTTGCCCTACATTAACAGCAAATATGGGAACTGGTGGGCATAATGTTCCTATAATTTTAGATGATTATGGAATTCGCAAATTAACACCTCGTGAATGTGCTAATTTTCAAGGTTTTCCACCTGAATATATGTTACCTAAAATTGCGGATTCTCAATTATATAAGCAAATCGGCAATTCTGTATCTATTCCAGTTATAGAAAGAATTGCTAAACAAATGAAAAAAGCGATGGGAGTATAATGTTTTATTCTGATCAAAAAAACATAAAAAAACATAAATACCAAGACTTTCTTAAGGTAGTAGGTGGCTTATCCAATCTTTTTTCAGATTCCAATATCCCATATCTCTATTATAGAATAGCCGAAAAAATATTTTGCAGAGCTTTTGATGCGGAAGATTTATCACGAAGTGATGTTTCTGCTGATGCAAAAAAAGATTTATTAGGTATAGGCTTAAAAACTTTTTTACAGGGGAATGACAAAACTTTTCAGAAAGTTGCAGAGTTTAACGCAGATAGAAAACTTTATGCAAATTTGTCTTATGAAGATTTAATCATAAATATATCCGAATTGAGAAATAATAGAATTGATTTTACAGAGAAATTACATGGACTTAATAATTCCATGTATCATTGTGTTGTTAGAGATAATGGTATTTTTAGAATATTTGAAGAAAAAATGGATAGAATTGACATATCAAATATAAAGAATATAAAATTAAATAAAAGTTCAATCGTTTTTGATGATAATATTCACGAATATTCCTTTTTACTTTCAAAAAGTACATTAACAAAAAGATTTAAGACTAAAAAATTTGTTTTTGAATTTGATGTTGAGATTTTAAAAGACCCACTATTAGATTTACAAAAATGTTTATACGAAGAAAAAATATTAATTTCTAAAACAACAAAAATAGAGCAAACTATATTTTTACCTCTTTATGGTAGACAACAGACAGTGTTTCCTAAAAGTGGGTTGAATCAATGGAATGCTAAAGGTCGTGACAGACATCACGATGAAGTATATATACCTGTACCTATAATCATACATAAACAATTTCCACATTTTTTCCCAGATAGAGATACTCCATTTATTTTGAAATTTCCCGATGGAGAAGAGGTGACTGCCAAAATTTGTCAGGAAAATGGGAAAGCATTAATGACACAATCAAATAGAAAACTTGGAAAATTAATATTAAGAGATGGTTTAAAATTAAAGATTGGTGAATTAGCAACTTATGATAAATTACAGCTATTAGGCATTGATTCAGTAAGAATAGATAAAATCAATAAAAATAAATATGAAATCAACTTTGCAAAGAATGGAGCTTATGAAGAATTTATTGAAAGAAACACACAATATACGTGAGCGAAGGTTTGATTTTTGACTTTGTAAAAATAGCAGGGTCAAGAAATACCTGAACATATATTTTTTAAAAAATATCCGACAAAACCTTACACTGCCACTTACAACAAGTTTTGCTAAAGATATATTTGATTCTATTTTTTAAGTGGAATTTGTGTAAAATAAAAATAAAAAAGATAACTTATGGAATTTACTCACTTACATTTACATACGGAATATTCTCTTTTAGATGGTGCAAACAAGATAGGAAAACTAGCTGATATACTTAAAAAACAAGGTGTAAAATCTGTGGCTATCACAGATCACGGCAATATGTTTGGTGCGCTTGATTTCTATAAAACTATGCGAAGCGTGGGCATAAAACCTATAATCGGTATGGAAGCTTATATCCATAATCAAGATGATATTGGCGATAAAACAACAAGACAAAGATTTCATCTGTGTCTTTTAGCTAAAAATGAGATAGGATATAAAAACCTTATGTATCTATCATCCCAGAGTTATATCCACGGTTTTTACTACTATCCTAGGATAAATAAAAAGATATTAAGAGAGCATAGTGAAGGTCTTATCTGTTCATCGGCTTGTTTGCAAGGTGAGGTAAATTGGCATCTAAATACTAACAATCCAAAAAATGTACAAAATGGCTCAAAAGGGTTTGAGCGAGCAAAAGAGGTGGCACTTGAGTACAAAGATATATTTGGTGATGATTTTTACCTTGAACTTATGCGTCATGGTATAAATGACCAACTTTTTATAGACGAAGCAACTCTTAGAATCTCAAAAGAGACAGGCATAAAAATCATAGCTACAAATGACACGCATTATCTGCAAGAGGACAATGCAGAAGCTCATGAAGCGTTTATGTGTATCGCCATGAATAAAGAGTTTGATGACCCAGATAGGCTTCGCCACTCTGTTCATGAGTTTTATGTGAAATCACCACAACAGATAGCCGAACTTTATGCAGATATTCCGCAAGCCATATCTAATACGCAAGAGATAGTGGAAAAATGCAATCTTGAGATAAAGCTAGGAAACCCAACTCCGCCAAAATTTAAATTTACACAAGAGTATGCAAAGGCTGAGGGGCTAGAATACGACAATGACGATGATTATTTTAGGTATAAATGCGAAGCTGGTTTGAAAAAAAGATTGGAGTTGGTTGATGCTAGCTTACATGAAGAGTACAAGAAGAGACTAGAGCGAGAGATGGGTATCATTTGTGGTATGAAATTTCCAGGATATATGCTTATAGTTTGGGATTTTATACGAGAAGCCAAAGAGCGGGGAGTGCCTGTTGGTCCTGGGAGAGGAAGTGCGGCTGGTAGTTTGGTGGCGTTTTCACTTTTTATCACAGATATTGATCCCATGAAATACAATCTTCTTTTTGAGCGATTTTTAAATCCTGAACGAGTCAGTATGCCAGATATCGATATCGACTTTTGTCAATATAGAAGAGGGGAGATTATCGACTATGTGGTGCAAAAGTATGGCAGATACAATGTAGCTCAAGTTATCACTTTTGGTAAGCTTCTTGCAAAAGGAGTTATACGAGATGTTGCTAGAGTCTTGGGCGTTGAGTATGCAAAAGCTGACAAGATGGCAAAACTTATACCAGATGAACTAGGTATCACACTAAATGGAAAAGGTGTTGAGGGAGAAGAGGGCTATAAGCCAGGAGCCTTTCAAAAAGAGGAAAAATTAAGAAACTGGATTGCCGAAGATTCTCAAATCGCAAGAGTTTGGAAGTTTGCTTTGGCACTTGAAGGACTGAATCGAAATTCAGGTATGCATGCAGCTGGCGTTGTTATAAGCGATGAAGAGCTTTGGCATAAAACTCCGCTTTATAAAGCTACAGGGGATAACCAACAACTCGTGACTCAATACTCTTTGAATTACCTTGAAGATATTGATTTGATAAAATTTGACTTTTTGGGATTAAAAACATTGACAGTTATCGACAATGCTTTGAAACTGATAAAAAGAAGATACGATAAAGATATAGATTTTAACTCGATAGATGTGGATGATCCGAGTATCTATGAGCTTATCCAAAGTGGTCATACGATAGGGCTTTTTCAGATAGAATCAAGTGGAATGCAGTCACTAAATGAGAGATTGAAACCAACAAATTTTGAAGATTTGGTTGCGGTTTTGGCACTGTATCGCCCAGGTCCTATGGAGTCTGGAATGTTAGATGATTTTATAGATAGAAAACATGGTATAAAAGAGATTGATTATTTTTATGATGAATTTACAAAGCCGTTGGAGCCGATACTTAAGCCTACTTATGGTGTTATCGTTTATCAAGAGCAAGTTATGCAAATCGTTCAAGCCATAGGTGGATTTAGCCTTGGAAAAGCGGATGTCGTTCGTCGAGCCATGGGTAAAAAGAAAATCGATATCATGAAAAAATACAAAGAAGAGTTTGCGGATGGTGCGGCACAACAGGGCTATAGTCGTGAACATGCTATGGAGCTTTTTGAATTGATTGAAAAATTTGCAGGGTATGGTTTCAACAAATCACACTCCGCGGCATATGCTATGATTACTTTTCAGACCACTTATCTAAAAAAATACTATCCTCAAGAGTTTATGGCAGCACTTTTGACAAGTGAGCAAGACAATACAGATAAGGTAGTTAAGTATATAGATGAAGTTAAGAGATTGGGTATCAAGCTTTCACCTCCAAGTGTGCGAAAAAGTATGATTGAATTTACTGCGATAAAAGATGATGAGGGTGATGAAACTATACTCTTTGGGCTAGGAGCACTAAAAGGCATGGGAGCTTCAGCTATCACAAAGATACTTGAAGCTAGGCAAGAGGGTGGATTTGAAGATTTGGATGATTTCTTATCTAAGATAGATACTTCAAAAGTAAATAAAAGAGTCATAGAATCACTCATAAAATCAGGAAGTATGGATGGTTTTTCATACACAAGAAGAGCACTTTTAGACAATATAGAAAAGATAGTAGAGACTGCAAGTGAATGCGCTAGAGCTAAAAAAATGGCAGAAAATTCTTTGTTTGGTGATGATAAGGAACTGATTGCTCTACATGTAGATATAGATAATGTGACAGAATTTGATATGAAAAAAGTCTTGGAGTTTGAAAAAAATACTATGGGATTTTATGTATCAGGACATCCTTTAGATGAATTTAGAGAAGAGATTGAGGGCGTGAATTATACACTTTCAAGTGAGATAGAAAATCTTGGAGATGGAAGTAAAGTACTATTTATTGGAAAAGTAGAGGAGATTGTAGAGCGGATAAGCAAAAAAGGAAATAAATTTGCCATACTTAACCTTATGGATTTTCATGGCAATATCGAGATAACACTTTTTGCAAAACATTTAGAAAAAATACAAAATATGAACAAAGAAGAGCCGATTTGTCTAAAAGTTATAGTTACAAGAGATGATAGGGGAACAAATACAAGAGTATTAAAAATTTTAAATCTAAAAGATGCTAAAAAAGAGAAAGTGGATACAAAAGTAGTTGAGGTTATAGCTGAGCCCAAAACTTTGATTATAGACTTTAGCGAAGATAGTAAGATACTTGAGGATGTATATAGATTGGTGCGTGAAAATCCAGGAAATAGACCATTAAAGTTAGTGATTGCTTCAAGACTTCAAGATATAGTGCTAGAAACTTACTTAAAAGTTTCAGATGAAATAGATGAAAAGATTAAAGATATCAAGCTTGTAAAAGTAGCCTAACGATTACTCTATGATTAAAAGCTAGGAGGAGTGATAGCACTGATATACGATGCTGGTTTATCACTCCTATTTTCAATCTTGTGAGGAATTTCAGGATTAAATCTTATGCTATCGCCTTCATCTAGTGTGTAATTTAAGTTTCCCACTTCTATCTCTATAGAGCCGCTTAGCACAAAATCACACTCTTCACCACCTTTTGTGTGAGGAAGCACATCATTTGTAATCCTGCCAGCTTCTAGCTCAACTAAGACAAACTCTATGTCACCTTGCAGGTCAGGTGTAAGCATTTCGCATTTATATAATGGGTCAGGAAAAGAGATTTTTCTTCTTTCACTTTTTCTAACTATATGAAAAGCTTCATAACTTTCGTTTTGTTTTTTTTCGTGCTTATTTTCAAAAAGAGATGCCAAAGTGGTATCTAAAACTTTAGCGATTTTGCGAAGAGTTTCTACTGAGCCTTGAGTGGAACCACGCTCTAATTGAGAAAGCATTCCTGAAGATATCTTTGATTGTTTTGCCAACTCTTTAGTGGTCATTTTTCTTGCTTCTCGTAACTCTTTTATCTTTTGACCAATATTAAAATTTTCTTCCATATTATATCCCTTGTTTGAAATTATACCAAAAAATATAAAATATTTAATTAAATTAAATATATCTTGTATTTTATGCTAAATTTAGTTAGTATTACTAAATAATTTAATACCATTAAAGGAAATGCAATGAATATAGGATTAATCAAAGAGATTAAAGTTCACGAGTATAGAGTTGGTCTTACCCCAGATTGTGTTAGAGCTTATGTGAATGCAGGGCATAAAGTATTTGTAGAAAAATCTGCTGGAGTTGGAGCTGGTTTTAGCGATGAAGAGTATGTAAGTAAAGGCGCCCTTATAGTAGAGGATAAAAAAAAGATATTTGATGACTCTGATATGATAATCAAAGTAAAAGAGCCATTGCCACAAGAGTATGATTTTTTTAGAGAAGGACAAATTCTTTATACTTATTTACATCTTGCAGCCGATAGAGTCCAAGCCGAAGCACTTTTAGCAAAAAAAGTAAAAGCTGTGGCATATGAAACTATCACAGATGACCATGGACATCTACCATGCCTTACACCTATGAGTGAAATCGCAGGAAGATTAGCAGCGCAAGAGGGTGCGAAATACCTTGAAAAACCTTTTGGTGGAAGAGGAGTTCTTTTAGGAGGAGTCCCAGGAGTAAAAAGAGGAAGCGTTGTGATAATCGGCGGTGGAATTGTTGGCATGAATGCATGTAAGATGGTGGTTGGATTAGGTGCCAATGTAACAGTACTTGATATTTCAGCCCAGAGACTTGCGTATTATGATGATATATTTGGCTCACTCGTAACCACTCTTTACTCAAATAGAACAAATATCTTAAATGCGATAAAAGAGGCTGATTTGGTTATAGGTGCTGTTCTTATCCCAGGAGCTGCTGCTCCAAAACTTGTATTAAAAGATGATTTGAAAACTATGAAAAAGGCTTCAGTTATAGTTGATGTGGCCATTGACCAAGGCGGATGTTTTGAAACTTCACATGCCACCTATCATGATGCTCCTACTTTTGTAGTAAATGGTGTGGTTCACTATTGTGTAGCAAATATGCCAGGAGCCGTCTCTCTAACTTCAACATTGGCGCTTACTTCAAATACTTTACAATATGGTCTAGCCATCGCAAACAAAGGACTTGAAAAAGCTGTAAGTGAAGATAAAAACATAAGAAATGGCTTAAATGTATATATGGGAAAATGCACAAATAAACCAGTAGCGAAAAGCTTAGGCATAGAGTATAGCGATATAGAGTTTTAAAAAATCATTATCTAAAAAAGATGGATTATTTG
>Ga0256829_1002668_pt1 | contig 13037 bp, 14 predicted proteins | sample 131447metaG_FD_185979 | JGI IMG/M metagenome (GOLD analysis project Ga0256829, IMG submission 185979) | Hydrothermal vent microbial communities from Lau Basin, Pacific Ocean - 131-447 | ecosystem: Environmental > Aquatic > Marine > Hydrothermal vents | place: Pacific Ocean: Lau Basin | collected... | reverse complement strand
ACACCCGGTGAACCGGTATCCTCACCGGCATGATTGAACCGGATCGTATTGTTACCGCCACGGCCTCATCCCAGGATGAGGCCGTGGATCGCGCGATTCGCCCGAAGCAGCTGGTGGACTACGTGGGCCAGCCGCAGGTCAGCGAACAGATGGAGGTCTTCATCGAGGCCGCGCGGCGGCGTCAGGATGCGCTGGATCATGTGTTGATTTTTGGCCCGCCGGGTCTGGGCAAGACCACGCTGGCGCACATCATTGCCAACGAGATGGGCGCCAACCTGCGCCACAGTGCCGGTCCGGTGCTGGAAAAACAGGGCGACCTGGCCGCGCTGCTGACCAATCTCGAGCCGCACGACGTATTGTTTATCGATGAAATTCACCGTCTCAGCCCGGTGGTTGAGGAAATCCTCTACCCGGCGATGGAAGACTACCAGCTGGATATCGTTATCGGTGAAGGACCGGCGGCGCGTTCGATCAAGCTCGACCTGCCGCCATTCACGCTGGTAGGCGCGACCACCCGTGCCGGTTTGCTGACCTCACCCCTGCGTGACCGTTTCGGTATCGTACAACGACTCGAGTTCTACAATGCCAGTGACCTCGCCACCATCCTTAAACGGTCCGCGCACATTCTTGATATCGATATTGACGATGAAGGCGCCCATGCCCTGGCGACGCGTTCACGCGGTACACCACGTATCGCCAACCGCCTGCTGCGCCGGGTGCGCGACTTTGCCGAGATCAAGGCGCAGGGCAGGGTGACAGCCGACGTGGTGGGGAATGCCATGGCGATGCTGGCTGTCGATCCACAAGGCTTCGACAGCCAGGACCGGCGCCTGTTACGCACCATCATCGAAAAGTTCGACGGTGGCCCGGTCGGCGTGGAAAACCTGGCTGCCGCCATTGGCGAGGAAAAAGGTACCATCGAAGACGTGCTGGAACCCTACCTGATCCAGCAGGGTTTCATTGTCCGTACCCCACGCGGTCGCATGGCGACCCGCCATGCCTGGTTACAGCTGGGTCTGAAGCCGCCCCAAACCCCGGAAGCGGAGTAGTTTCAGGACTTTCTCTGCGGTTGATTCGTGTGAGGTCAGTTTTCCGCCATAGATGCTAAGCAGTCGCGGTGTGGCGCTGTCGTTGTGCAGGATAGTGTCGCGTCGTCGAGTGAATGCCCGCCCGTTACCGGTCGGCAGGACACGCAGGCCGGCAAAGGCATCGAGAATATCCCCGGGTGCAAGATTACGTTTGAAATACCGGTTGTACACCTCGAGCAGGTAGGTCTTTTCCTGTTCCAGCGGGTGGACATCCGCCGGGTCGCCACGCCAGGGGGTCTCCGTGGTGCCGATCATGATATGACCCTGCCAGGGTATCGCGAAAACGGCGCGCTGGTCCTGTGGCGCCTCCAGGTAATAGATGCCCTGTTGCAGTGAGCCCGGTACGATAATGTGCGTACCCTGGACCAGTTCAATGTCCAGTGGTTTGGTGTGCGGTGTCACCTGCCCGATGACGTGGTTAACCCACGGTCCGGCCGCATTGACCAGCACACGGGAGGTGATTTCTTCCTGTCCCGAAGGTCCCTGGCATTGTGTGCGGCAACCGTTCGTCCCGCATTCCGCCTGCCTGAAGCTTGTCTCGAAAGTGATTATTGCTCCCAGCGCCCGGGCATCGGCCAGGATGGCTTCGGTGAGTACCCGGTCATCGGTTTGTGCATCGAAATAGCGGAAGACCACGCGCAGCTGACGGGTATCCAGTCCGTCCAGTTTGTCCCAGGTGCTTTCAGGCACCCGGGTAAAACCCTGTCCGCCAAGCCGGTGATAAAGCCACAGGCCAAGGCCGATTTTCCATGGCGGGCGTGAGGTGTGCGTGTAGACGGGGATATAAAACGGTACCAACTTGACCAGTGAAGGGCGCTCACGCAGTAAATGGCGTTGCGCCTGAAGACATTCCCGTACCAGCTGAAACTGGCCGGTTTCCAGATAGCGCAGGCCGCCGTGGATCAGTTTTGACGAACGGCTTGAGGTGCCTTCCGCCGCACAGCTGAATTGTTCAATCAGCCGGACGCGGTAGCCGTGCTGCGCTGCGAGGCGAGCCACAGCGGCGCCCTGTATCCCCGCGCCGATGATCAGGATGTCACAGTCCATGGTGGCAGCCCCGTCTGGCCAGCAAGGGGTGTTTCAGCAGCTGAATGATATCGCCGGTTTCAATCAGATCTATGTCCTGTTTGGCCCATTCAAGCGCCTGTTGCGGGTCCCGGATGTCGTACAGCATCCAGCGCCACGCCCCGCGCCACAAGGCTTTGTGTCGGGGAATTTTTTGCTGGTTGCAAATCAGGTAGTGTGGGTTCAGTTGTTCAGCGCGTTGCTTGTGCAAATCATCGTAGCGGTGTATGACCCAGCCGAGTTCAAGCGAGGCGTGCCGGGAGGCAAAGCGTAAGGCTTCATCGCTGAACGAGATCAGCACACAGCATTCGCGGTGCGGGTTCAGTGTTTCCAGAAGGGCTTGCATGACCGTTTCGCAACCGAAGTGATCGAGGCTTTCTGTCTTGATTTCGACCATGGCGCGTACAGCGGGGAGCGTGTCAAGCCATGCCAGTACCTCGTCAAGCCGTGGTACCGGCGTGGGGTCAAAACGGTCCTTGAAACAGTCCGGCTGGTGTACGCTGATGTTGCGGCAGGTTTCGCTGTCCAGGTCGAATACCTGTCGCGCATCGAGGCCGGTGCGCCGGAAGTCTACATCGTGCAACAGCACGAAGCTGTTGTCGGCGCACATCTGCACGTCAAACTCCAGCCAGCAGGCGCCGGCTTCGACAGCGGCCCGCAGGGCGGGCCAGCTGTTTTCCGGGTATTGCTGCATATCGCCGCGGTGGGCGACCAGTTGCGGGACAGGCTCAGTGGTCATGGCTGTTTTCGATATGTTGTTGTAACAGGTCAATGAACGCCCGGTAGCGCGCCTGCAAGGGGCTGTCTGTTTGAGGGGAAAAACTTGTCGTATCTGTTATGGGGCGCCAGTCACCGGGGCGCCCGGCCGCCAGCCAGGCAACGCCACGGGCGCTGGCCTCGGGGTCATCGCAACGTTCGACCGGTAAGCCGCTGAGGTTAGCAAGCTTGCGGCACAGGCCGTCCAGTTGTGACAGGCCACCACTGACTTTCAGGTGATCAATCGGTGTTTCACGCTGCATTCTTTCAAGGTTGTATTGCACCAGGAATACAATGCTTTCCACCACGGCCACGGCGCGTTCTGCCGGAGTATGTGTCGTATTGTCCGGTACAAACCTTGAGACAGCCGGCTGGCACCACCAGGGAGAGCCAAGCCCGCCGACACAGTTCAGGAACAGGGGCGGGTTGTGAATGGCTGACAGCCATACCGGGAGTTGGTCGAACAACTTGTCGATGTTGTCCTGCCCGGCGAGCCATTGCAGTGCACTGCCTGCGCCGTTTACCGTACCTTCCATTAGCCATTCCGCGCCCTGTGCATCACTGACGGACAGACTGCGCAGGAGTTCCGCCACATCAATGCCGGCAGGTTGCGCGGCCAGCACAAAGGCGCCGCTGCCAAGATTGACCAGGGCGCAAGCGGAGGTATCGGCGCCATGACTGTGCCAGGCGGCGTTCTGGTCACCGCACACCGCGGTAACGGGGATGTCGTAGTCGGCAAGCCTGCCGTAGTCACCGAGAACAGGCCGGCACGCCGGCAGCCCTTCCAGGGGCAGGCCAAACCAGTCAGCCAGCTGTCGTGACCAGTTCAGCTTGCCGATGTCCAGCAGTTGCATGCGCTGGGCATTGCTGTGATCGATCACATGGCCTGAGCCGGTCAGGTGGTAGAGCAGAAAGCTGGCCAGCGGTCCGAGTCGCAGCGCCGGCTCGTCGATCAGTAGCTGGTGCAGCCAGTGCAGTTTGCTTGCGCCATAGTGCGCGGACAATGGCAGGCCGGTCTGTTCGCGGATGGCGGCTGCGTGTGCGTCCAGTGTGGCGACCAGTGGCGCCCCGCGCGTGTCCTGCCAGCTGATGGCGGCAGACAGGGGGGCGCCGTTTGCCTGCCATGCCAGCACGGTGGAACGCTGGGTGGTGAGGCCACAGGCGCGGATATTGCCACGTTCGGCAGCAGGCAGTGCCTGAATCGTGTGCTCGACGGCATGCCGGACTGAATCGAGAATTTCACCGGGGTCCTGTTCCACGTGGTTCGCCCGGGGTTGCCTGAGCGTTACCGGTACAAGCTGGCTGCCAATCTTGTGACCATAGCGGTCAAACAGTAATGCGCGGCTGGCGTGAGTTCCCTGGTCGATGGCAAGCAGATAGTCCATATGGTCCAAAGATAGCGCCAATCGCTTGATGGCAGAAGAGGCAGGGCGTACAAAGCAGGTCGGAAGCTTATATTGGAGTGTGAATTGAACAGCGATTTTGAACTGCATCCACAACTGGCGGCAGATTGTCTGTCGGTTGGACGCCTGTCACTCAGCGAGTTGCTGTTGTTGAATGATGCGCGCTATCCCTGGTTTGTCCTGGTGCCTGCGCGAGCGGGTATCACCGAGGTGTTTGAGCTTGATGAGGCGGATCAGCAACAGCTATGGCGTGAATCTGCCCGACTGGCGACTTACCTGAAAGTGGCCTGTGGCGCGGACAAGGTCAATATCGGTGCGCTGGGCAACCTGGTTCCACAGCTGCATGTACACCATATCGGGCGTTTTATCGATGATCCCGCCTGGCCGGGGCCGGTGTGGGGGCACAGTGCGGCAACGCCCTATGAGCCGGCGGCTTTACAGCTGCGGGTGGATTCGGTGCGTGAGTGGTTTGTGGGCGATCTTACGAATTGATCAAACCTGACGTGGCAGGACAGGCGGATTTTCAGAAAGCTGCTATGCTTTTTGAAAGGGTGCGCAGATTGCACCCGGATGAAATTGGTACGGGAGAAAAAGCTATGGCTGTGTTAGATCAGGAAATTGCCTTTCCTTATGCCCCGGAGCACTGGTCGCAGGAAGAGGCGCTTGAGATTGCCCGCAATGAAGGTCTGGAAATGAGCAGTGACCACTGGGAAGAATTAAGAGCCTTGCAGGAATACTATTCGCGCAAGGACTCACCACACATCAGCGTGCGTGAGTTGCGTGATGCGCTGGACGAACATTTCCATGACAAGGGTGGGATGAAATACCTGTATGCGTTGTTCCCGGCCGGACCGATTGCACAGGGTTGCCGACTGGCGGGGCTGGAGATGCCGGCAGGCGCGGTAGACAAGGGGTTCGGCAGCGTCGTCTGAGTCTTGTCGGGGCGTACAGACCCACGAGGCAGGCAAGGACAACAGGTGTGTATGGTGAGTGGCCGGGCAGGCGTCAACTACCCGGAAAGGTCGGTGGTATTTCAAATTTGCCGGGCTTTCACCGACAATACCCCCTTCTTTTCCCGAAAGGTATTGCGCCGTGCGCCTGTATCGTCCCAAGTCGATCCGACGATTGCTGCTGGTGGGTTTTGCGCTGGTGGTGTTTCCGCTGCTGGCGGCGCTGATCCACGCCACCTGGTCAGTCGATCAACTGGTTGCACAGGGGCAGCGCGCACTGTTTGCCACCGTGCGCGCCACCCAGAGCAGCCAGTTGCTGGTCGAAGCGATTACCGCGATGGAGCGCAATGCGCGCCAGTACCAGGTGACCGGCGAGACCAAGCTGCTGGATGTCTATCGCGAGTATCACCAGAAGTTTCTTGACGCGGTATCCCGGCTGGCGGCCCTGAACCTGTCCCGCCTGCAACGTCAGCGCCTGGAAATGATCGAGACCGTGGAAGCCTCGATGAATGCCGCACTGATGAAGGGCTTTTCGCACGACGCGCCGGAAATTCACTCGGCGGTGGATGGTTTTCGTGAACTGACGCGCGATGCGCGCAAAATGCTGGTCGATAACCGCAAGCTGGTCGAGCGTGAAGTGGATCGGCTCGACGCCAAGGGCGCGGGGCTGCAGCGAGGACTGATTGTACAGGCCATGGCGCTGGTGCCTGCCGCCCTGGTATTGACCGTGTTCTTTACCTTGTTGATTACGCGGCCGATTCGCCAGATGGATCAGGCCATTCGCCGGCTCGGTGATGGCGACTTTTCCCGTTCAGCGCATATTGTCGGGCCACGTGACCTGGAGCAGCTTGGCGAGCGGCTGGACTGGATGCGCCTGCGTCTGCTGGAAGTCGAGCAGGAAAAGAACCGTTTCCTGCGCCACATCTCCCACGAATTGAAGACGCCGCTGACTGCGCTTCGCGAGGGCGCGGAGTTACTGACGGAGCAGGCGGTTGGGAACTTGAATGCGCAGCAGATCGAAATTGTCTCGATCTTGCGTGATAACAGCCTGCAATTACAGAAACTCATTGAAAACCTGCTGGATTTTAACGTGGCCAGCTCCAAGGCGGCGAAGTTGAACCTTTCCGTCGTTCCGCTCCATCGGGTGATTGAATCGGTACTGGATGATCACAAGGTTGCCGTGCTGGCGCGCCAGTTGGTGCTGGATGTATCCTTGCAGTCAGTCGAGCTGGACGGCGACCGCGGTAAACTGCAGACACTGGTGGATAATCTGCTGTCCAACGCCATCAAATTCTCGCCCGTGGAAGGGCGGTTGCGTGTGCGACTCGAGCGCCAGGGCGAGCAGGCTTTACTCGAGGTGGCTGATTCCGGACCGGGAATACCTGAGCAGGAACGGCGTCGCATATTCGATGTCTTCTACCAGGGTTCGTCCTCTTCCAACGGTCATGTCCGGGGTACCGGCATCGGATTATCCATTGCGCGCGAGTACGCCCAGGCGCACGGCGGCTATATTGAAGTAATCGAGAGTGAAGACACCGGTGCCTGTCTGCGAGTGGTGCTGCCAATACACAGATCGGAGAGCGTGGGTGAGTAAGTTATTAATTTTTATTGTATTTGTCCTGCTTGCCGGGTGCCAGCCGGTGACGGTGCAGCGCACTGACGGCCCTGTTCCTCTGGCGGTGCGGGTGGATGATGCCGCCTACTGGCTGGAGGAATGGAATCGCATCCGTGAGCTGCCGGATGATAAACTGCAACGCACGCTGAAGCGCCGTGAGCAGGATTTTGCCCGTTCCCCCTCACCGCGCAGCCGCTTGCGGCTGGTATTGTTGCTGACGGAAGGCCCAAAGCTGGTGCGTGACCAGTCCAGGGCGCTGTCATTGCTGAAAGGGCTCGATAAGGCTTCGGCGAGCGACAGCGCCAATGCACTGGCCGCGCTGCTCGAGCAAATTATCGGCGAACAGCTCTGGGCGGGTGATAAAATCACTGAATTACGTACAAAATTGAAGCAGGCTGATACACGTGTCGAAGAGTTGGAACGGCAGTTGCATGAACTCACCGACATTGAGCAAAGTATTCAGCAACGTAACTGACCATAAGGGTCGGAAGGAGTAGGAATGAGTGCCTGTCGTTATCGTGTGATGGTCGTAGACGATGACCCCGCCCTGTTGCGGCTGTTGTCCATGCGCCTGTCGGCTGTGGGCTACGAAGTGGCTGCGGTTGAGAGCGGAGAAAAGGCCGTTGCCCAGATCCCTACCTTCCAACCTCACTTGGTAATCACGGACTTACGTATGGATGGCATGGATGGCATGACGCTGTTCGACCAGATCCATCGACGCAGTCCGGCCCTGCCGGTGATCATCCTGACCGCCCACGGCAGCATTCCCGATGCGGTCGATGCAACCAGCCGGGGCGTGTTCGGTTACCTGACCAAGCCGTTTGACAGCAAGGACTTGCTTGAACAGGTCACCCGCGCATTACGCGTTACCGGGGAACGTCAGACCCGTTCCGAGGCATCCTCTGTCGCGGAATGGCGTCAGGGCATTGTGACCCGCAGTCCGCTGATGGAAGACCTCCTCGGCCAGGCGCGCCTGGTGGCTGCCAGCGCGGCGAGTGTGTTTATCCACGGTCAGAGCGGCACAGGCAAGGAAGTGCTGGCGCAGGCCATTCACCGGGCCAGCCCGCGCGCTGACAAGGAATTCGTTGCCGTCAACTGCAGCGCCATTCCCGAAAGTCTGTTTGAGTCCGAGTTCTTCGGCCACGCCAAGGGTTCTTTTACCGGGGCGACCCGTGAGCACAAGGGCCTGTTCCAGGCAGCCGAGGGCGGCACGTTGTTCCTCGACGAGATTGGCGACATGCCCATGACCTTCCAGGTCAAACTGTTACGGGCGATACAGGAGCGCGCAGTACGACCCGTAGGCTCAACCTATTCCGTGCCGGTGGACGTTCGCATCATTTCCGCGACACATCGGGATCTGGATGAACTGCGCAACAGCGGCCATTTCCGGGAAGACCTGTACTACCGGCTGAATGTCGTGACGCTGGACATCCCGTCGTTGATAGAGCGACGCGAAGATATCCCGCTGCTGGCCAATCACGTGTTGAACAATCTTGCCGATGCGTCCCGCAAGGGCGTTAAGGGCTTTGCACCGGAGGCCATGGAAGTCCTGTTGTCCGCGCCCTGGCCGGGGAATGTGCGCCAGCTCTACAACGTCGTCGAGCAATCGGTCGCTTTCACCACCACCTCGCTGATCCCGGCAAGCCTGGTACAGCGTGCGCTACGCGACGAAGCGAACGAGGAAATGCCGGCCTTTGCCGATGCGCGTTCCCGTTTCGAACGCGAGTACCTCACCCAGTTGTTACAGATTACCAGTGGCAACGTAAGCCAGGCGGCGCGTATCGCCAAACGGAACCGAACGGAGTTTTACAAGCTGCTGCACAAGCATCACCTCAATCCTTCCCAGTTCAAGGGCGCACGCGCGGCAAGCTGATTTTGTCCGCCTGCGCGGCTGTCGCCGTCTGGCGACAGCCCAAGCCCTTGTCGTACCTCAAGTTATCACTTTAACCCCGCCATCTGTCTCCATCAGGGAACGAAATCCACGGTTTGCCGCGGAAAAAATTCGTTCCAGGCGTGCACGGCTTCAGCAAGCAGTTGTGCCGGCGCGCTTTTTGGAAGATGGCATGTCCCTTGCTGGTTCAGTCTGTATCAGGAAACCGCATGAAAGGATTTCGAGGATTTATGAAAGCACTGAATGTCTTGTTTCTCACCTGTGCCATGTCGATGCCGGTCCATGCTGCTGATACGGCGGTATCGGTTGATGCCTACGGGATGGTGAGTTTTGTCCACCTGGATAGTGATCACAACGGCTATGTCAGCCGTGTGGAAGCGCGTTCGGTGACAGGCGTTGAGCAGGCTTTCGATTCGGCGGACGTCAACCATGACGGTTTGCTGGATCAACATGAGTATACGCGGGTGCGGCAGGCCAGGGAGGCGAAGCAGTAGTTGTTGCATACGCGTGTTGTACAGGCCGGAGACGGCCCGTTTTCCTCCTGGTGATAAATCAGGCTTCAATTCCCCGCCCATGGGAATTACGCGGTCCCCCAGACCGCGTTTTTTTTGCCTGGCGTTTACACAGGTGCAAAGCGATTGCTGCACCGGTAAGCTACGCGGCTGAAAGTTTGTATTGCAACAGGGCGGCGTGGCAGGAATCTTTTCCTGTTGCTGCGGTCACTGAGAGGGATGATTTTGTCGCAGTTTATCTGGCCGGTTCGCGTGTACTATGAAGACACCGACAGTGGCGGTGTGGTGTACTACGCCAATTACCTGAAGTTCATGGAGCGGGCCAGAACAGAGCGGCTGCGTACGCTCGGATTCGAGCAGGACCGTTTGCGCACAGAACAGGGGATTCTTTTTACTGTGCATTCCATACAGATTGATTTCCATCAGCCGGCGCACTTTAACGATGCGCTCGAGGTCAGCGCCGCTGTGAGCGAACAAAAGCGCGCGAGCCTGACGTTCGACCAGCAAGTTCGCCGGTGTAACGGGTCCTCTGTACTCTGCAGCGGAAAAATACGTATCGCCTGTGTCGATGCCGTCTCGTTTCGTCCTTCCCCCATTCCTGCTTTTATCCTGGAGGCCTTGTCCGATGTCTGCTGATCTCTCGTTTTTCAGTCTTGTCAGCGGCGCCAGCCTGGTAGTGCAGATGGTTCTGTTACTGCTGTTATCGGTTTCCATTGCTTCGTGGAGCATGATTTTCCGCAAGCGTACCGCGCTGGCCGAGGCGAACGATGAAGCCGAGGCCTTCGAGGAGCGTTTCTGGTCGGGGGGCGACCTGGCAACCCTGTACCACCAGGTGTCGCAGGGTGATGAGGCCTTGCGTGGACTGCCGAATATTTTTAATGCCGGCTTCAAGGAGTTCAGCCGTCTGCGAAAACAGAGCGGGGTGGATCCCATGGCCGTCGTGGAAGGCGCCCAGCGCGGTATGCGGGTGGCGCTGTCACGGGAGATCGACGAGCTGGAAACACACCTGTCGTTTCTTGCGACAGTCGGCTCGACAAGTCCCTATGTGGGTTTGTTTGGTACAGTGTGGGGCATCATGAATGCCTTTCGCGGCTTGTCGAACGTACACCAGGCGACGCTGTCGATGGTGGCGCCGGGTATCGCCGAGGCACTGATTGCTACCGCGATGGGCCTGTTTGCCGCGATACCGGCGGTAATTGCCTATAACCGTTATTCCAATGATGTCGAGCGGCTGGAAAACCGCTATGACAATTTCCTGGAAGAATTTTCCAACATCCTGCAGCGCCAGGCACATAGCTGATTCCCTGTTATGGCCAGACAGCGTCCCCGCAAGCGCCCCATCGCAGATATCAATGTCGTGCCCTACATTGATGTCATGCTGGTGATGCTGGTGATCTTCATGGTTACTGCGCCGTTACTGAACCAGGGCGTGGAAGTCGAGCTGCCGCAGGCCAATGCCGAGCCGATGGCGGGTGAGCAGAAAAACCCGCTGGTGCTGAGTGTGGATGCCAAAGGACGGTTTTTCCTCAATATAGGCGGTGATCCCAAACAGGCGATCGATGCGGATACGCTGGTTGCGCGCGTCAGCGTGGTGTTGCGGCGCCGGCCAGGCGCCGCCGTGCTGGTGCGGGGCGATGCCGGGGTGGACTATGGCCGGGTGGTAGAGGCGATGTCGCTGTTGCAACAGGCCGGGGCACAGCGTGTCGGGCTGGTGACGGAACCGCCCGGAGAAGGAGGCTGATATTCGCGAACTGTTACGATTTTTGCGCGAATCCCCGCGTTCTGTTGTCTATGCTGTGCTTGCGCACCTGGCGCTGCTGGCCGTGCTGGTGTTCAGTCTGGACTGGAGTCCTGCGCCCAGCATTGCGCGCAAACCGGCGCCGATACAGGCGGTGGCCATCGATGCGCACCGGCTGGATGCCGAGATTGAGCACAAAAAGCAGCTTGAGGAAGCCCGGCGGCTGAAACAGCGGCAGGCGGAAGCCGCGCGCAAGAAGGCGCTCGCAGAGAAGCAGCGCAAGGTCGAGGAAGCCCGTCGAAAAGCCGAGGCGGATAAACGCCGCAAGGCCGAGCAGAAGAAAAAAGCGGAAGCCGAAAAGCGTCGCCAGGCGGCAATGGCGCACAAGAAAGCCGAGGCGGAAAAACGCCGCAGGGCCGAACAGAAAAAAAAGGCCGAGGCGGAGAAAAAGCGCCGGGCAGAAGCTGCGCGCAAGAAGGCGCTCGCAGAGAAGCAACGCAAGGCCGAGGAAGCCCGCCGGAAAGCCGAGGCAGAGAAGCAACGCAGGGCCGAGGAGGCGCGCAAGAAGGCGGCGGCTGAACGTGAAATGCGCGAACGTCTTGCCGCCGAGCAGGAGCGTCTGCGTGCGCAGCGCGAATCGGCAATGCAGCGTATAGTTGACCAGTACGGCCTGTACATCAAGGAGAAGGTCCAGCGAAGCTGGATCCGCCCGTCCGGCAGTAACGCCAGCCTGTCGTGTAGCGTAAATGTCAGGTTGATCCCCGGGGGTGAGGTGGTGGATGTAAAAATTGTGCGTGGCAGTGGTAACGAAGCCTTTGACCGGTCCGTGGAAGCGGCCGTGTTCAGGGCTTCGCCGCTGCCCGTGCCGAAGGACCCCGAGGTTATGGAAAAATTCCGTTCAATCACGTTCGAGTTCAATCCTGATTCATGAAAAGAAAAATCTGTATAAACCTGCTGTTTGTTTTGTCGATGTTGTTCACGGGCCTGGCGCAGGCGGCACTGACCATTGAAATCACCCGGGGCATGGAGGGTGCTGCGCCGATTGCCGTGGTGCCGTTCGATATCAGCAATAACCGTTACCCGCCCCCGCAGGATGTGTCCGGCATTATCGCGGCCGACCTGGCGCGCAGTGGCCGTTTTGCGCCACTGGACGAACGTGACATGCTGTCGAAACCTTCCGAGGTCAAACAGGTGCGTTTCCAGGACTGGCGGACGCTGGGCGTGGATAACCTGGTGATTGGCAAGGTCGAGACCGCCGGTACGGACAAGTACCGTATCCAGTTCCGCCTGTTCGACGTCTATCGCGGGCGCCAGATCACCGGTCACAGTATTCCCGCCACGGCCGCCCAGTTACGCTACGTGGCGCACCGCATCAGCGATATGATCTACCAGAAACTCACCGGTGAGCCGGGCGCGTTTGCCACCCACATCGCCTACGTGGAAGTCGATAAAAAAGCCGGCTACAAGGAATATCGCCTGCTGCTCGCAGACAGCGACGGGTTTAATGCCCGCACCCTGCTGACCTCCCGTCAGCCATTGATGTCGCCGGCCTGGTCGCCGGATGGTCGTCAACTGGCGTACGTCTCGTTTGAAAAACGCCGGGCCTCGATTTACATCCAGGATACCGGTAGCGGCAAGCGCCGCAAGGTGGCGGGGTTTACCGGTATTAACGGCGCGCCCGCCTGGTCACCGGACGGCAGCCGGTTGGCGCTGACGCTGTCACGCGACGGTAACCCGGAAATCTATGTGCTGCGCCTGAAAGACGGTCATCTGAAACGCCTGACATTCGGCCCGGCTATCGATACCGAGCCGGTCTGGTCGCCCGACGGGAAAAGCCTGGTATTTACCTCTGACCGCGGCGGCAGTCCACAGCTTTACCGGATGTCGTCTGCCGGCGGTCAGGCAAAACGCCTGACCTTTGAAGGCAGCTACAATGCCAGCGCCGATTTCTCACCGGATGGTCGACACCTGGCGATGGTCAATGGTGAAGGTGGACGTTATCGCATTGCCGTACTGGAT
>Ga0256829_1002667_pt1 | contig 13037 bp, 12 predicted proteins | sample 131447metaG_FD_185979 | JGI IMG/M metagenome (GOLD analysis project Ga0256829, IMG submission 185979) | Hydrothermal vent microbial communities from Lau Basin, Pacific Ocean - 131-447 | ecosystem: Environmental > Aquatic > Marine > Hydrothermal vents | place: Pacific Ocean: Lau Basin | collected... | reverse complement strand
CGCTGTTGGCTATCATGAGTGCATCATGATTGTCTATCAGGGAGCGAGCCAATAAAACGGTGCACGCAGCACCTTCAGTCACTCCGCTAACAGCAACGATTACACATCCTGGTGAAAGAATTTCTAATTTTTGACCAATGTTGTACTTTTTGATATGCTCTTCAAGAACAAGGAAAATAAATCGGTACTCCTGCTTCGGTTTTAAATTTTTTTCAACAATTTCAATCATCGGTTGATCAAAAACTGGAATCAATGGTTTTGGAAGTGTATATCCTGCATTGGCAAATCGACTCCCGCGACCAGCCATTGGAATCACTATATTAAGCATGATCCTCTCCCTGGCACAGATACTTGTCATCTCTGGCGCCTGGGTGTTTTACAACCACATTTATTGCATCAGTCAGTGCTGTGAATTCAGATGCCTCACCCGGTTTTAATATGATCATATCACCCTTTGTGAATTCTCTATTATTGATCTTCACCTTGCCGCTCAGAACCACGGTGATCTCCGTAGCAATTTTATGATAGTGTTTTAGCTCAGTATCACCTGCCTTATACGACTTCACCCCCACCTCAACATCGCGAGTATTCAGGGCAGATGGCTCAAAAGAACCAACAAACCAGCCCCTTACCATATTATCCAAATACATCGTTTCCACTTAATTGACATCCATCATGCTATTGCCCTTAGTGCAAAAATCTCTGATGCGTTGGGGCGAATAGAAAGAGTGGTAGCTTTCATTAGGTATTTGGTAGCATAACACATTTTCGCCATTGAGAATTAACTCATTCATTGTTGGTGCTACATAGAACATACCATCCACGCGCGCATCCTTTAAAATGGAATCAAATGCACTTTTGACGAAGCTTCTTCCTTCTTTGAAGTAGTATACTCCTGCAATCGCGTGGTTGCTGATCGGATGTTTCTCTGCCAGCTCAGTTACACGGCCACGATGATCAGTGCAGGCATAAGACCACCTGGGGTGTACGCTGTTAAAACAAATCACTCCCGCATCGGCTTTTTCTGCACGAAAGTGTGCTATCGCGGCATTGAGCGCATCTCGGTCAAGAATCTGGTCACTATTGGCGATGAGTAATTCCGTGTCATTATTAATGTGTTCAATGCCCATTAATGCAGTACATGCAGCCCCTTTGGTTTCTTTGGGCAGTTTTATGATACGATGATCGCAATCTGATGAGAGTAGTTTTAATACATCATCCAAATGATATTTCACACAATCTGACTCTTGAACAATAAAAAAAACCCCTTTTCAGACTCTATTGCCATGAGATTTTCTACAACAAGCTGTATCATGGGGACATCACAAATTTCGATCAAAGGCTTTGGAAAAGGGAAGTCGGACTTTTTAAATAAAGTGCTTCCACCCGCCATGGGCAATAGTATATTCATATTGTATCACCTCTGTTTATCCTGGAAATATTTCCCATGATATTTTGGTAATTCACGTCATGAACAGTTTCAACAGCCATCACATGCGCGCCACTTGCCAGACCCGCTTTAATACCTTTTTCATTATCTTCAATAACCAGACACTCTTCAGGCTGCAATCCCAGCCTGCCAATTGCAGCAGTGTATATTTCCGGGTCTGGCTTAGGGTAAGTTACATCCTGATTTGACAAATAAAAATCCAGATGCTTTATCAAACAAGATTTTTCCATCATTAATTCTACTGTTTTGCGAACTGAGTTTGAGCACACGGTCAGTTTGTAGCCTTTCTGTTTCAACCTAGCCAGAGCATACTCATGGAAAAAACGTGGTTTACACCGGGTGTATACCATCTCCATGGTATATTGCTGTTTCAATTCATTAATGAATTCATGTAACTCCACCGGAAGCCCTTTTTCAATAGATAGCATTTCCAATTTCTGAACCGTTGGTAACCCATCATAGGTGACTAAGTGATCATATCTGCTGATTGTCATGCCAAACAACTCAAGCGCTTTATTCAGTGCTTCATAATGCCACTCTTTAGCCTCTATCAGTACCCCATCCATATCGAATAAAATTGCTTTAACTTTGCGCACAGAAAAAACTCCTTGCCTCATCAGGAAGGTCGGTACACAATATCATATCGCTGGTCACAGATTCAGACATCAGGGATAACCTGCTCCATAATGACCTGTGGCAATTGCAGTGCAATTCAGGAGACACGATACATATGCGTTTTCCTGCATCGATATGACTCGAAAGAAGTCCATCATTCACCCATGCATCATCTTTAAATGAATCAATCCATACCCCACAAGATTCCTGATAAAAGGAGGGTATCATCTCCCACTCACTCTGGCGCGTAAACACGCACATGCCCCGGTCAATGTAACCAAGTGCGTCAGGTACTGACATATCAAAAAGAAAGTAGTCAAGACTGTCTGTTAACGCAAGAAATTCCTCAAACATATCTTGTAGTCCATCAGATTTGACATTCAATGCAAACACTTCTTTGGAAGAAGATTCTTCACATAAGGAAAAAAAATCTTTTGCCAACAAACCAGGCTTGGTTGGAGGGTCGTGAGATATAACAAGCTTACCGAGAAAGTCCCGAAAATCAGTCTCTATCCCAAAATTACTATCGATTGCTTTAACAAAAGCAGAGCGTGTATTTTTATCCTTGTTGTGTTGCCAATACCCACGGTGTGAAATAATTTTCATATTTTCTCCTATTGATTCTTTTCAGCTAAACTCACTTCACTTGCCGCTATCTCCCCAGCATTATCAGTGCCATCAACGAGAAAAAATAGCGTCGCAATATTTCCAGGCAGGCCAAATAAGGCGATAAGTTTTCATGTGTCCCCACTTATGGTATATGGGCATTTTACATATCGAAGAATCAGCATGAGAATATTCTGCAAGTTCAACCAGGTTCCCGCTCTGTAGTAACCGCTTGCACCACTCTACATCTTCAGCCTCCCCCCAGGCAATCGTATCATGGATAGGCGTCTGAATTGCTAGTTGCCGACGAACACAAAATAATCCACCATCTATAAACGGATATAGAGTGGACAGATAATCATGCCAGTGGTGTCGATCATAATAGCATGGGACTGGCACGCCTGAAGCGATCATTGCCTCAGTAGCGGTTTTCACAAACTGTAAATCCAGATACGGCAGGCATGATTTACTGCCCTGAGTCCAGACCCTGGGGGTAATTATGTCGAATTCTCTCGGTAACAGTGACAAACATTTTGGTCGAAGTACTATGCGGGTATGACAAATCAAAGCGCGTTCATGATGCAGGGCTTTAAGCAGAATATTCTTCTTTCTACCCAGTAAAAAACGCCCTGATTCAAATGGAGTATCGTACGGCAAATAGCGAACATATTTGTTGGTTGCAAGCATGTTTCTGGAAGCAGATGGCCCGCAAACAACGATATCCCTAGATTCCAAAAGCTCTGGTTGTTCAAGCAGGCCTTTGATACACTCGTTCAGGCTTTCTGCCTCACTGGATGCGCCAGAAAATACGACCCCTGCAGACCAACCCGGTGATAATACAGGGCGTGTCCGTTTCAAAACAAGTTTCCGTTTATCTAAATCATAATGACATATACTGGCCCATCCTTCTGATACACGGGCAATAAGCTGTACAAGAAAATGAAAGGAAAGTCGTTTTTCTGTCAAATACGTTTTAGTAGGAAGGCCAGGAGCATGGATTTTAAGGTGCCCTCCTCGCCTTAGCGCCCAAACCCCGTATTTGATTGGGTATAGCGCCAAGTTCCCTCTGAACTTGCTATCATCAAAAACCAAATTAACTTCATTCAAATCGGTGGCATGCCTCAATTTAGAAAGGTCGGATAGTGTTGATAGCGTCATCGCCATATTACCCCCCCTCCCAAAAAAAAGCGAACAAAACAGTCACAAGCAGATGTTGTTGATGGTTTGTAACGGGTACGTTTTCTCTGTTTTTCAATAGATTCCTCGTTTTATCGTCTTCATGCTTGCTGTTTTTTCTACTCGCTTCCCTTTGTTTGAATAACCCTGAATACTGTACCCGAAGAGCTATAGCGATGCACCGATGACGAGCGAAGGCTTTGCAGCCCCATGATTTTGACATCCGAAGGCTCAATAAAAATATTCAGGCCGCCGAAACCCATGCTGTGATGCTTACGATTGTTTGCCAGCGTAACTATATAACATGCGAAGAGTTATGAATAGAATAATATGAACGGTTAAAATGCCAGCAAGTGTTCCGGTTAATCCTAGGCTGGCTGTTAGTGCATGTGCAGTTGTTATGGTAAATGTGGTCGCGATGATATTGGCATATAATATATATTTTGTATGCTCTAGCGTTTGCAGTCCCCAGCGAAATGGAAGCCAGAGAAACATTATCATATAAATAATTGCATACCATTGAAGTATATAGGCTATTTTTTGATACTCGGAACCAAATACTAGATCAAGCAAGAATGAAGGAAAAACAAATGCTAATATGAGGGCTGTAAATATGGGAAACGCCGATAATAAAGTGATTTTTTTAAGGTATAGATTGAGAGATGCTGATTTTCCTATTTTGTAATGTTGAGCAGCTTTTATCGGGACAATATTTTCCAATGTTTTGAATAAAATATGGGTAATAGCCACAATGTTTTGTGCTGCTTTTAAAGCACCTACAGCACTTACTCCGATGATATTTCCTGCGGCAATTATAAATACGTTACCGTAGAGCCATTCAGAGAGAGTTGCTCCGATAAACCATTTTGAAAAAGCCCAGTGACGTTTGGTTGTTGAATAAAAAACTGCGCGTTCAAATAGGAGTCCTTTCATATAAAAAGCCCCATAAATAATTGCAACAGTTGATGTGAACGTAATGACCCATAAAACATTCGAAACGCTCAGTTTATCTGTAAATGCAAGTAAAAAAAAGAGTCCTAGCTGGCCTAAATACGTGATAGCATCACCCACAATTGCTACAGCATACTGGTTGCGTGTGAAAAAATAGCGCCTGATAAAATCTTGCATCGGAAATGCCAGAGAGGCCATTATCAAAGACCAGAAGAGCGGTGCAAACCCCCATTTTGGAAAAATAAGTAGACTTAATAATAACCCTGATGATAATAGGAGAAAACTTAAAAGGCTAACGATGAGCTGCTGTATCAGAACCGCTCCAAAATAAGCAGGCATGTCTGCTTCTTCCTGTTGAGGCCCTATACTCATCATTGGGGATGAAGTCAGTGAGCTCTGCATGGCTTGAATGAATAGAACTGTCATCCATGCCAGAGTAAAAGAGCCAAATCCTTTTAATCCTAAATGCCGGGCAAGTAAAATCCCCATTAAAAAATTAGTTCCACTTATGGTGGCCTGGTCTGCCAGAGCCAAGTTCATGTGGGCGTTCCGTTGAATCAATGAGATGATTTTTTTAATCGGTTCAGTCATCAATGGGTCGGGCTAGTAGGCGCAATCTGAAAACAGTACATAGACTGTTTTGATCATAATGCGTATATCCAGCCAGATCGACCAGTTGTTGATGTAGGCGAGGTCATATTCCAGCCTTTTTTGCATTTTTTCCACTGCTTCTGTCTCTCCACGGCAGCCGTTGACCTGAGCCAGCCCGGTTAGGCCTGGGCGCACTTTGTGCCTGGACATATAATTTTCTATTTTGTCAGCATAAAAAAGATTGTGTTCTTTTGCATGTGGCCTTGGCCCTACCAGAGACATATCGCCCATGAGTACATTGAATAGCTGTGGTAGTTCATCCATACTGGATCGTCTTAACAATCGGCCAATGGCAGTGACGCGAGGATCATGACGGGATGCCTGGGTGATTTTGCCGTCGTCCTCGCTGTGTATGTACATACTTCGAAATTTTAGCATCTCAAAAATTTCATTATTTAGCCCATTCCGTTCCTGACGGAAGAGAACGGGGCCGGGAGAGCTTAGTTTTACGGTTAATGCAATAATCAGCATGAGTGGGGATAGCAAGATTAATGCTATCACAGTCAGTATTTTGTCCATCAGCAGTTTGATAATTCGGGGGCCTGTGACAGATGAGCGTTCAGACAGGTAATAGAGTGGAATGCCTGAAATTTCATGGATGCGGGGAGTAATGATGTGTAATCCGAATATATTTGGCACCCAGATAATATCAATATTCAGGTTGATCAGCCTTATCTGCCATTCGCGCAGTTGAAATTCTGTTTGCATGTTCATGACAAAATATACGCGTTTCACATGATGTTCTTTCACCAGATCGTATAGCTCATTCAGATTGCCCAGTTTTGGCAAGTCACCAAGTAACCATGGATCATCCCCATCATCACATACGGCACCAATAATATTTTGAGACATCCATGGGCGCAGTTTAATATGATCCGAGATGTGTTTTCCTATGGTGGAGTTTCCTGCAATAATACACGGAGTGGCCTTTTTATGTTTCACGTTATATGCCCGGATTAGATGTTCCATGGCCAGATGTCCGATAACTTGAACTATAGGCGAAATAACGAACCAGGAGAGTATAACAGCTCTGGAAAATATTTCAGAGGTCTTGGTGATAAAAGCCAGAAAAATAAGCATGATGATTACTTTTAGCCAAGACCATGAAACAGATAGTGCATGTTCTGAATACCTTGGGGTTTGGTGGGGAGAGCTTTTACTTGGGTAAGTGAATACCATTAGTGTAGTCACTAGCAGTACGAGAGAGTGATACATGGTTATATTATTGATGTTATTGAAGAACAGCAGCAAATATAGCGTAGAAATTGCCACTGCAATGTCAATGAGTAATTGTAACTTGTTTAATACATGATACGATTCCTTTTGAAGATATTTGACGTTTATCATTGCATCAAAAGGTTCTGGTGATGAAATGGGTTACATTTAGATTTATCATCTTCCACATTAGAATTAATCTCCCCATCGATCCCGTTGCGCCAGATGATAGCACATAAACATTTTTTTCTACTGTTGTTGCGTTCAAGATACGCTCTGACCATGTCATCAATTGGTCTGCATCTGCCGATTCAACTCGGGCAAGCGTTTCTGCTACTGTTAGATTTTTCCAGAGTAGCGAGATCAAGATCATCAATCCACTCGTCTTGACTCTTCTTGCACAAAACCAGTAAGCAGATCACGAACCAATTCGGCATGACAAAAAAGCTGTTTGTAACTGTGATGATGGTCAAGCATGATGTGCATCATAACCCGTTGAGCGTTGGATTCAATCTTAGAAGCATGATGACCCGGTTACACGGTGTTTAAGCAGGAAAGGAGATACTACATGGCATTACAGGATGCAAACGACAAAAACATTTCGGCAGAAGAATCATCGAATGACATGGGTTCATTTGACAAGCTTCAGCAAGAGTTCGATGCGATGATCTCAACTGAAAAACCACCCACATTAGATGAACCTGACGAAATAGATGACATATTGATGGATCATAAAAATGGTCAGGAATTTGAAGAAGCACCAGCACGCTTTGCCAAAACCACTGTAGAACCACCATGTTCCGACTCGGAAGAACCGATCATTGAAAAAGCAGCCAGTGAAGTACCGGGCGCTACGAGCGAGGAAACGCCACTAAAAAAGGTATTACTGAACGAAAATACTCTGTCTGACGTTAGCGGTCAGCAAGGGCCGGAACGCGGCCAATTCCAGCAAAAGTTCGATGCGCCGATCTCGACTAAAAAACCACCTACATTTGCTAGATCTGCCGACATAGATGACATATTGATTGATCAGAAGCATGATCAGAAGTATGGTCAGGAATTTGAAGAAGCACCAGCACGCCCCGCAAAAACCACTGTAGAGCCACCCTGTTTCGACCCGGAAGAGCGGATCTTTGAAAAACCAGCCAGTGAAGAACAGAGCGCTACGAACGAGAAAACACCACTAAAAAATATATTACAGGGCGAAAATAAGCTGTCTGACGCTAACGACCAGCAAGGGAGGGAAAGCATCTACTCAGTTGTTCTGACCAGCGCCATTGTATTGGCCGTGCTTGTTGGTATCTACTGGCTGGCTACTTCCAGCTATCAACTGCCTGATGTGGCTGCTGTGGTACAGAAATAATCTCTCCTCCCAATCATCCTTTTTAACCACAGAGGAAGTCAAAATCTTTATTAGTTTTTGTTTTCTCTGCTTTTCCTCTGTGGTGAGAATCTTTTGATTTTATAATGTTTTTTTCTTATACGTTTTGTACGAGATGATTTTTCTGTATGTCTGACAGCATTATAACATATCCGTATCTTTATTACTTTCGAATTGATAATCATCTACATCCATTGTTTTCGTATTACATTTGTTGAGCACAACACCGACCACTGGAGCATGATGTTTCAATAAACGATTTAAACAGCTTTTAGCAACATCTTCCGATGTAACATTTGCCTCAACAACATAAACAATAGCATCAGAAAGTTTAGATAGCACCAGAGTATCACCCGCTAGATTCGTCGCAGGCGAATCTATAACAATTCGATCATAATGATTTGCTAAAGCTTTAATCATTATTTTAAATCGTTCCGATGATAGTATCTCAAGTGGGTTGGGGCACAGTTGACCAGAATTGAGGACATCAAGATTAGCTTGACTAATATGCTGTATACAACACTTAAATGGGACTGAATTGGTTACTATATTACTCATTCCGAATGCACCATCATCAAGATCCAGCGACTGGAATATCGACGGATGCCTGAGGTCGGCCTCAATCAATAATACTTTTTCCATTTTGGCCATTGCAATGGCCAAATTCATTGCCACAAATGTTTTTCCTTCGCCAGATACTGAAGAGGTGATCAAAATACGCTTGTGCGGATGATCCGTGTTGGGTAAAATTAACTCCGTACGAATACTGCACATAGCTTCAGTAAATGCTTTTTGGTTAGGTTCAAGCACGCCAAATGTATTAGTGGCACTGTTATTTTTAATCCATGGTAGTAAACCTAATACATCCAGTCCCAATCTTTGTTCAATATCCTTTGCACTTTTAAACGTTTTATCCAGCATTCCATATGCAAATGCCAACAATATCCCCAACATTAAACTGGAAAGAAATGCAGCCATCACAATCAAAACCTTTTTCGGTTTGTTTGGTTTGAATGGTGCAACGGCAGGATCCGAAATTCGTATATTTACTGAATTAATGTCAAGTGCTTGTCTGGCTCCTTTCAGATGCTTAATAAACGTATCAGTGAGAATCCGATCACTATCTACACGACTTTTCAGTTCGCGTAGTTTAACTTCCTTATGTCCAATATGTTGAATTTTTAATTTGGCACGTTGCAATGCGCGTTCAGCCGCTTGAAGTTCAGATTTAGAGGCAATCAACTTGGGGTGTTTGTCGCCGTAACGTTTACTGAGTCCTATATATTTACGTCTGGCCATAACCACTTGCGAGGTTAAATCTTTCAACTTTTGAGATGCTAACGTGCGCATGGCCAGCACATCAAGAAGCCCGTTTTTTTGCATATAATCTTGCATATTCTGTTCGGATATGCGTAAATTTTTCTTTAAAGATTTCAGTCGTTGATCTATCCAGTCAACGGCCTTTTTAGCTGTTTTAATACGAAGGCTAAGCTGGTCGTTGATATAAGCATTTGCCAGAGCATTGGCGACTTTCGCTGCAAGTTCGGGGTTTTCCGATTCAAAGGATACCGAGATCAGTTTGGTGTCTTTAATCAGCTTTACAGTGAGTTGCTTTTGGAAATAACGTATTGTTCTATAAAGATGGCGATCAGTTTCTGCAACTGGCTTATCGTTTAATGATAGCGGATGACTGAGCTTGGGATTTGAACTGAACAGCATTTCACCGGATGCGAACTCATCGTAAGAATCCAGTTTCAAATCACGAATTACACGCAATATCAATTTTCTTGATTTAATGATTTCCAGTTGAGTCTTATAAAATTTAGTGTCGGTTTCAGATTGAGTATAAGGGTCTACAACAGGCAATAGCTTTGATTGCTCCGGTTCAATCAACAATGTGGCTGTAGCTTTATAAGTAGGGGTAATTGAATATGCCAGAAAAACACTCAATAAAGTAACCGCTACAACAAACCCCAGAATCTGCCACTTACGTGGACCAATGGTAGCCAGCAACTGGTTGGAATCCACATCGTTCTCGACAAAAGCACTTTTATATTGCAGATTGTTCAAACCATTTCCTCATACTCTTAATGTCTCGTCTTAATGTCTCTACTTCCCATGAGGAGCGGGGCATTGTGACATTGATATGGGTTGCAAATCAAGGATGAAAAAACGTGATAGTGTTGGACGCAGCCGCTATCGCGAAAAACGGATACGTTTTATCATGAATCGTTTTGTCTTAATCGTTTGCATAAATCGAAAGTATATACTTGTATGCTACTCTACATCCCTCACAGGAGGATAAGCTCTTGCCCTTATTCGCGCCCATTCGCCAGAGCAAGTGCATTAAAATAGTAGCATGAATATAAGTCGTTGTTTTGAAGCAGAGTAAGGAATACATATTCCGAAGTATTAAAAAAGAACGTCATTCCCGAGGTTTTTATCGGGAATCCATAGGTTAGTGGATCCCCGATAGAGGCATTCGGGGATGACGTCATGGGTTTTTCTGGAAGAACGTAATGAAACACTAGTGATTTTAATGCGATTGCCCTGGGGTATTCGCGGTTCGCACTTGACCTTGCTCTGTTCTTTCTCATACAATCCAAACCTTTAAGTGAACCGAGAATGGACGGGAATAGACGCGAATTAAATCAAAATCCTGAACCAAAACAGATATTTTCGTGCTGTGTCAGGCACCTGCTACGGGCTTGTCCAACAAACGGTTTAGATTGTGGTTCGTGCCTCTCACAATCTAATCTTATTCGTTCCAGTTGCAATTGGCTCAAAGAATTGAAATAGTAGGATAATTATGATGACAACAAAAAAGCGTACAGACATTCGCCATGAACCATTTGTGGCTGATTTTTTGAAAAGGATTCCAGGCTGTGAACGTGATAGCTTTACTGATAGTCAACTCGAATGTTTAAAGGTTGCATTCGGCACTAGGGCATGGGGAGTTCACCCTGTGGACTTAAGGTGGACGTTAAAGGTCTGGAAAAAGCGTTATTATTTTGTTTTCGTTGCAGGTGTAAACCGCCGCCCTCTGAGTCGTCGACAGCAGGAAATAGCATTGCTGGGTAAATCGATAATGCTGGCAGTAGTACTAATAATTTCAACATTATTAGGGGTTTTGATTCTTTATTTGCTGAAATCAGCTGTAGGAATTGATATTTTTCCAAATTTTTCATTTGGCGTATGGGACTGGTTCAATAAAAATTATTTTCAATAAACCACTTCAATTACCATTTTGTTATTCAAGAGTTACAGGGAGAGTTTATGAGCAGTTCATTGAAGGCAATTATACTGGCAGGAGGTTCAGGCAGCCGTTTGTGGCCCCTCTCCCGCCAACAGTTACCTAAACAGTTTCTGAATCTGAACGGCGAGCACAGTATGCTCAGCGCCACCATTGCGCGTCTTCAGCCAATGATAGCGGCAGATGAGGTGTGGGTTGTTACCGGCGAAGCGCATGCCACAGGCGAAGCGTTTTCCGAACTTGAAGGCCTAAACCAGATTCTGGAGCCGTGCGGACGCAATACGGCGCCGGCGGTCGCGATTGCTGCAGCGCTGTTGCAGGATTTGTGCGGTGATGATCAGGTCATGGTGGTGTTACCTGCCGACCATATTGTTACCAAAAAAGAGGCTTTTCAGAGCTGTCTTCAAACTGCAGTTGCAGCGGCCGAGAGCGGACGCATGGTCACGTTCGGTATTGTGCCGACCCATCCGGAGACCGGATTCGGTTATATCCAAACCGGAGAGGCGGACGGGCCGCTTCATTCGGTCGTGCGTTTTGTGGAAAAGCCCGATCTGGAGCATGCACAAAAAATGCTCGATGATGGCAACTATTACTGGAACTCGGGCATGTTTGTGTGGAAATGTTCGGTGATTCTGGGGCAGATCGAGAAATTTCTACCGGATGTTGCTGCTGTGCTTGAAACCATGAGGCAGAAATGGCGCGATGGGGAACCGTGGCAGGAGGTTATTCGCTCTGGTTTTCACCACATGCCGGATATTTCCATCGATTATGGCGTGATGGAGAAATCGAAGATTGTATCACTGGTATCGGCGGATATTGGCTGGTCTGACGTGGGCAGTTGGGATGCTGTGCATGAGATTGCCCAACATGATGAACAAGACAATGATATTAGCGGTAATGTACTGGCAATTGATTGTCATGGCTCATTGTTGCGCAGCGAAAAGAATCTTATCGCAGCCATTGGGCTGGAAGACATCATCGCAGTGGAAACACCCGATGCCATCCTGTTGTGCAATCGGGGCGAAAGTCAGCGTGTCCGGGAGATTGTGGATGTGCTGAAACAGGAAGGGCACGGCACCTACTACCTTGAGCATGTCACAGTGCGCCGCCCCTGGGGCAGTTATACGGTGCTGGAGGACAAGGGTGACGGATATAAATTAAAACGTATCGAGGTGGTGCCAGGCGGTCGTTTAAGTTTGCAGGCGCATCAGCATCGCTCGGAACACTGGGTAGTGGTGTCGGGAACGGCAACGGTTACGTGCGGCGATCTGGTGAAGATTATTGCCAAAAATGGCAGCGCCTATATCCCCATCGGGGAGACTCACCGCCTGGAGAATCGTGGCAAGGTGCCGTTGCAGTTGATTGAGGTGCAGGTGGGCGAATACCTTGGCGAAGATGATATCGAACGTTTTGAGGACAACTACGGCAGAGTGACATAACTTGCAAAGGTGGTGGACGCTGTGAGTATTGAGCCATGATGAATACACGATATTCGATCAGAACAACCCTGTGTCTGCTGCTGCTGCTGTTGCTGCTGTTTGCCTCTGTGGCGACGGCGGCGCAGTCCACTGTGGTGCGTGATGTACGCTTGTGGACAGCGCCTGATCATACGCGTCTGGTTTTTGATCTGAATCATAAAATGAGTTATAAACTGTTTCGGCTGCACAAGCCGGAACGTATTGTGATCGATATGCAGCAGGCCAGCCTGAAGGCGGATATCAGCAAGCTGGCGCTGCCTG
>Ga0256829_1002666_pt1 | contig 13040 bp, 17 predicted proteins | sample 131447metaG_FD_185979 | JGI IMG/M metagenome (GOLD analysis project Ga0256829, IMG submission 185979) | Hydrothermal vent microbial communities from Lau Basin, Pacific Ocean - 131-447 | ecosystem: Environmental > Aquatic > Marine > Hydrothermal vents | place: Pacific Ocean: Lau Basin | collected... | reverse complement strand
TAGGTCGCCACACAATTCGGCATCTGATGTTGCGATGATTGGTGGGGGTCAAATTCCAAAACCCGGGGAAGTGACAAAAAGTCTGCACGGTTGCCTTTTTCTTGATGAGCTGCCTTAGTTCTAATATTATCAATATTCTCGCATTAAATGCGGATTGACAACCTAACTATATAATAAGTATAAATATTATTTCCTTCACCACCTGCGAAAGTATGCTTATAACACGCATTTAATGCGTAAGTTTTAGCATTATTAAAATTATAACCAAACTTCCCAAACTGTTTTCTTATAAGGGTTCGCATTAAATGCGGAATTATCCTCTCACTTTTGCACCAAATGCGGAAAACACGCATTTAATGCTTGATTTACGCATTTTATGCGTTATTATTGCACTTAATGCGGGATGGTTATTGAAATTACCTGTTGGTAAAAATAGGTTAAAAAGGAAAGGTGAATGGCAAAGAAAAAGTTATATGTTGTCGAATCAACGAAGCTCTCAGTCTTACCTGTTGAAGAGCAAGCGTTGTTTGATGAAATTATCAGTGCATATAGCCGCCGCAGACTAGGTACACTAAATCACCGCCAAAAAAGTGTTCAAGGCGATGTAAACACTATTTATGATTTTATAAATTACTGTGAGAAAGCCCCTTGGTTTATGACAGAGGAAGATTTTGATAATTGGTGTTATCATCTAGGGCATGAACGTAAAGTTGTACCTGATACACAGCGTAAATATCAAACGGCAATTCAATCGCTTTTTACATACATAATTGAGAATGTTAAATTTAGTAGCATTATAAGAGATAGATATAGACTACAAGTAAAGCAGCTTGTAACGCCTGAAAACAAAATACCACACTTAACGGATAGGCAGCGAACAAATGAACGCCCAGCATTGAGCCATGACCAAATAAACCATCTTTTTGCTAGTATAGATCAACAAATATTGGAAGCACATCGGTTTAATAGCAAAGGGCTGTTAGCCTTGCAAAGAGATAAGGCATTGTTTTATACAATGTACATTATGGGTCTGCGTGATTCTGAGTGTTGTGATTTAGATATAGATTCGTTTCGCCCCAATCCATCTTTTCCTGATGCTGGAGCGTTTGGTTTAGCTACCATTTATGGTAAAGGTAGTCGAGGTACTGGTGCTAAAATTAGACCTGTCGTTATAGACCATCCTGACCTTCCGCCTATATTAGATTGGTATGCAAAAAACATAAGAACACAATACTTAGCTAAGCCACATGCAGATCCAAATGAAAGGGCTTTTTTCTTAAATGAGCGTGGACATAGGATAAAGGTAGGCTCACTGATAAGCAGGTTTCATGTGGTTATTAACTATGCAGGGCTTGATGGTCTAGGATTCACCCCACACTGTCTGAGACACACAGCTACCACACACGGTATGGAGTCGGGTTATTCCACTGAGTATTTGCGAAGAAAGCTAGGGCATGAGTTTTCAGCAACTACCCAAGGCTATACACATTGCGGTGATGAGTTTGTGGCAAGAGAAGTTGGAACTTGTACAACAATGTTGCTAGACCAAGTTTTTGAAGATGAGGAAGAGAACAACACAAGGAGAGGAAAATGAAAGTGCAATGGAGATTAAAAAATCTCATGCTTGAGAAAGGCGTTAATTCAGCTACGGAACTGGCTCGAATGCTTGATGAGGCGGGAGTTCATATTTCAACATCACAAGTGGCTAGGATTACTAATGAAATGCCAAGCCGTATCAGTACAAATGTTTTTATTGGGATACTTAAAGTGTTGGGGTGTAATGCTTCTGATATTCTTGTTGTTGAGCATGATGGTGAGCCTATAAGTGATAAACCAAAGAAACCAAGCAATGTAAAACCAATACCTACCAAAACTGATGATACAGATACATCAACATTGTTAGGGCCATCGGTAAGGACCTTCCCAATCAAGGGTGACAAGTAAGTTATGGACTCACCTCACTTGCATAAACCATGTGATATGTGTGGTAAAACTATGGATAAGAGGGTTTTCTCTTACCGTAATGCGCCTAAGCATGGTTTTTGCAGTGCGTGTTATAAGAAGTTACCTAAAGTGCCTTGCACAAGCTGTAATGAGAAGTATAGGACAATCCACCAGGACAACTTTGTTTGCAATAGTTGTAAAATTAAAGAAAGAGATTGTGAGCATTGCGGCAAACGAGCTGGTACTCAGGCTAGGGTAATTAAGGGTAAGGTTGCATGTGCTACCTGTAGCAACAGACTGCTTGAAAAAAGACCCTGTGTAGTTTGTCGTAAAACATTTAAAGGTACAGCAGATTGGCCAGAAGGCAAACCTGTTTGCAAATCATGCAGACAAAAGCTTAAAAGGGTAAGGGAGTGTGTAAACTGTGGCAGAACAAGCTTGTTTACTAAGTCTGACCCCAAAGCAGGTATATTTGAGCCTATTTGCTATCATTGTAGGACTTATGCACGAGTAACTTGTGCAGACTGCCATAAGCATCGTAAGCCCGTGGCATTAAACAAGGAAGGCAAACAGGTTTGTCAATTATGCCATGAGCGAGGTTCAAAGCCGTTTATTTGCCCTCAATGTGGATGTGAAGGGGTTAGGCATAGTAAATCGAAGTGTGAAGTATGTTATTGGCGTGACTATACGATAAACCGAGTTATGCGTTGCCAGACGTTATTAAATCATGAGTGGTCGAAAGGTTTGTTTGCAGACTTTATCCAAGACTTGTCAGCTATGAAAACAGCACAATATGTTGCAAGTAAGGTTGAGCGTCACTTCCCATTTTTTGCCAAGCTTGATGCTTTGTTTGAAGAGCAAAAAGATATAAATGCAGAAGCACTTTTGCAGAGCTTTACGGCTGATGGGCTGCGTAGGTTCTCTGCACCCTATGACTTCTTAGCGAAAACTGGTGTGGTAACACCTCTTAGCCGTACTCAAATTGAAAAAGACCAAGAGCATAGGGCGCATACAAAGCTTGTTGCTCGGTCAAATGGCCATTGGTATGAAAAAGAAGTAAAAAGCTATTATGACCACCTACAAATGCTTGCTAAACGCTATAAGGATAAAGGGTGGGAAGAAAAATCTAAGTATAAACCACGAACAATTACAGCCTTACTTCGGGCTGCGGTTCTTTTTTATGAGTTTATTGATAGTTGCAATATCAAAGCTGTTAGCCAAATCCATCAACAGTTGGTCGATGAATTTATTGTTGAACATAAAGGTTATAAGCATTCATTGCGTGGATTATTGAATTACATGAAAAGGCATAGGCGTTTGTTTAGGGATATTAAGATTGAGAATGTGACAAGCTCAATACCTGAAAATACATTTTTACCTCTTCGGCAGTCGGTTGAGCTATTAAGGGAATGGCTTAACGCAGAAGGTGATGATACCAAACATGCCTTGATTGGTGTGCTAATGCTTATGTATGCACAAACACCAACTAAGGTAGCACGATTGAAAATAAGTGATGTGTTTTACGGGGCTAACAGCAACTATAAAATTGCATTTGGTACAGTACCTATTGAGTTTGATCCAAGGGTTTCTGCCCTCTTTAGTCGTTACCTTGAGGTTCGTGGACAATACTTGGCTGAAAAAGGTAACAGTGATAATGAGTGGCTTTTCCCTGGTCGAAAGTTTGATTGTCACATGACAACTGTAGGCATTACAGATAAGTTTAGAACACAAGGGCTTATGGCAAATCAATTGTTTGCAACCGCACTTTTTAATGCGTATCAAACAGGTATGAAACAGCCCAAGGTGCTTGTAAATGCGTTTGGCATTCAAACCAAAACTGCAATCAAGTATTTGCAGATGTTTGACCCAAGGATGTTTGATGAAGCTGCCAGTTTTAAGGATAAGCAGTTTGCCTAACAACGCTACATGGTGGTTATACCTTCTGGGCTGCAAAGGTGGTGGCATTTATGTTGGCATCGCCAAAGATGTAGAAGCTAGATTCAAGGCGCATCAAGCAGGCGAAGGTGCATTATACACGAAGTTAAACCGCCCTCTTGCGATATTAGCCAGTACAAAAGTTGGTAGCCATAAACAAGCAATGAGTATTGAGAGAAAAGTAAAAAAGCTATCACCTAGTGAAAAGGTATTGTGGGCAAGGATAGTTGAATCAGGTGCAGATATTAAGGAGCTTTGTAGCAGCTTCGGGTTTAGTAATATCAATAACAGTGGCAACAGCTTGTAGCCTGCTTACATAAGCAGCTTTCCTTTGATTGGGTGGTGTATCAATCAAAACAATGGATGTGTTTTTGGTTAGCATGTTGATATTTTGAGCCGTGGTGAAAGCGTAAATGGCATCATTAACCTTCGTGTCTAAGGCTTTGTACTGTGCTTTTTGTAAGCGAATGTTTTTGATGCCTACAAGTTTTTCATTTTTGGCGTAAAAGTAATCTAGTATAAATACAGCAACCTCGTTAATATCAAGGGTTGCTGTCACTTCTATGCCACTTTCAAAAGCTGGGTCAAAAGCCAGCTCTGATTTAATCAGTAATTTTTCTAAGTGGTCTTCAAAGACAGGTTCTTTTGTTTTTGTGGGTGTACCAACCACATCAAGGAAAATTAAATCCAGAGCATCATTTCTACGCTCAAATTGAGTGTTAAAGTAAGCACTATCTGTGACGTGGAAAAGAGGTGAGTGTAATGCAAGCTGGTTAAGTTCTCCGTGTATGTGCTCGTTATTACCTTCTGTATCACGGCATAAACTTTGAAACCATCGTATCCACTCGCCAAACACCCATAAACTGTCATGGTAAACCTTGGGTAAGAATGAATAGGCTGTGTAATCGGGCTTATCTACACGCTCTATCATACCCAGTGCCTTAAACCCAACCCAGCCTTCATCAAAGACTATTACGCCTATATTTTTTGCTTCTGCACGTTCAGGTTGAGGGAAGAACTGGATAATGCGGTATTCAATCATTATTTAATGCACTGGATGCCATGTTTTTTGATAATGTGTTGTAGGTTGTCTTTACGCCAAACTAATGCGTCAGCAAGCTTACGCTGCGTTATTACATTTACGGTATTAAGCGTATGCCCCATTTCACAACACTCTCGAATCAAATAATCAGAAGCTTCCATAAACCTCAAACACCAATCATTTAACCTTTGGCACTCAATTAGCCCGTAAAAAGGGTGTTGCTTTGCCAGCAATTCATCGGTGTGAAGCAAAGCTATTGCTTCATCGGTTGGATAGTATGGGTGCAGCAGTGAATGGCTATGGTCAAAGGCGCAAAATATAGGGTTGTTTTCATTGAAAAGACTCACCTTTAGGTTTTGATACCTGTCATTGTTGCCAATAAAAACGTCAAACACTACCAATGCAGCCGCTTGGTCGGGATATAGTTTTGCTGCATCTGTAAACCAACCTTTGCGGATATTAGGTAATGGTGTGCTTGGTTTTGCAATTTCAAGGCTTGCAAAACAGTGTTCGCTATTCGGTTTGGTCAGCACACCCATAGCGTTAGGAACATGTAGCGTTTGGGCGATATTAGTAGCTACAACTTCATTATAAACACATTGAGGCGACTCGATACCATCAGACTTTAAAACTGCATTTACGGTACAAAATTGAGGGTTAGTTATTCCTTTTGCTGCTTTTTTATACATGCGGCGAAGCGTGTAAGTTGTTTTATCCATTATCACAGTTTTTTAATATTTGGTTTCTATTGCGCAAGTGTAACGAAAAAGGAGTAAATTTGCCACTAATCAGTAACTTAATAGTAGCTATTTAGTGGCAAAAGTGTTAAATTTCACCCATGGCAAACAGTGAAAGAGCAGAGAGAGTTTACCTTACGTTAACCAAGGAGCAGTACATGTACCTTGAAAAGTTGGCGAAACTAGGGATTCATGGGAAAAGTGTTTCTGAGGTTTCTAAGTCCTTAATATCTAGGGAGATTGAAAGGTTGATTTCTAGTGGGTTTATTAAATTATGAGCAATAAAGAAGTGAGCGGCTATAGGTTTGAAAGCCTTTTGGTTGAGGACTTTTTGCTAGCGATAGATGAAAGGTCACCATGGGGCGAAATAAAAAAAGCGAATGAGTTTCCACACATGTCTGGAAGAACTGATGTGGTTGCGTATTCGCCTAAAATTGGCCTATTAACCTTTGAAGCCAAATTGACCAAATGGAGAGACGCTTTACAACAAGCATACAGGAACACTGTTTTTTCAAATATGTCCTACGTGGTGCTACCAAGGCACTCAGCAAGACAAGCATTACAGTTTGAGAATGAGTTTGTAATGAGGAATGTTGGTTTATGTATAGTGAACAACGGAGTGCTTGAGATAATTATCTCACCAAAGAAAATTAAAGAGCCACTAAATACTTGGTTGTATAACAAGGCGATTGTTTTTATAAAAGGGGCGTTGAGTGAAGGAACAGCAGATAGAACTTGTTGCCAGACAGGCGTGTCGTAAAGAAGGTTTAGCGTTTATATCTTATGTTGCGGAGGGAGCATACAAAAGCACTTTCGTAGCAGAAAAGACGGGGCTTAAATATGCGGTTAAAGTGCTTAGGGCTTGTGAAAGAACCGTAAGAACCGAACGTGAAATAATTGCCATGCAACGGTGTTCACACCCCAATATTATTGGACTCGAAACAATGGGCACTGTAGAGCTAGAAAGCTCAACCTACACATATTTTGTTGAGCAATTTGTATCGGGAGGAACGCTTACTCCCAATGTGCTCGTTAACCATGAGATGGTTGATAAAGTTGGGCTATCTGTTTCGTCTGCAATCGAACATTTGGATGGTTTAAATCTTGTTCATAGGGATATTAAACCCGATAATATTTTAATTGATGGAGATAAGGTTCTGCTTGGCGACTTGGGCGTGGTCAGAGACCTTAATGACACATCTTTAACTCAAACGTGGGCAATGAGGGGCCCAGGAACGCCACTATATGCCTCACCTGAGCAGCTAAACAATGAAAAAGCCTTAATAGATTGGCGATCAGATCAGTTTTCTTTAGGGGTTGTTTTATCGTATTGTCTTCTAGGATACCACCCGTATCAGGTGGGGGAAGCAGATGATTGGCAAACAGTAGAAAGAGTGGCTCAACGTTTAGGGTGTTCTCCGAAATTTTTGAGCGAGATCAAGGACACAAGGTATAGTTGCATTATGAAAATGGTTGCCCCTTGGCCTGCCCAACGCTTTTGTTCCACGAAAGAGTTGGTTAGACTTTGGGGAAAGGAGTAAGTTATGGCTGTCTATCATCAAATGGGGCATGACTCAGAGAATTTAGTTTTTGATGAGGAATTAGAAAATTATAAGGGCGCAATATTAAGCCCTGTCAATAGAGACCAAGCGGATATTGAAAGGCATGTTGGGGGCTTCAGGTCTAAAAAAGATAGGTTTGACATAATTTTTGACCCTCAGCTTTATTTTCCTCGTGGGCAAATGGAAACATTACGGCAATGGTCATATTTTCCAAAGGCTCTAGAAACTCATGAGCAGTCTGATTTAAATTGGTGGAAGGGTATTGTTGCTGAGTTAGTTTCGTGTTGCGACACATTTAAACCTAACGCTATTTGTTCTCCTATGCTGTTGCCTCGGTGTAACCTTACAAGTGATTATTATGACTTGTCGATTCAAGTGGGGGATAATCTTTTTGAGACTGTTGTAGGTTCTGACACAAGAGCTATTCAAACTATTTTAGTGAAGCTCCCAGAATTAGCAGATATTGAAAACGTATATCGGTTAGCTTCGGTAATAACACGGGCTAAGTGTAAGGAAATTTATCTGGTTTTTACAAGTGAGGTGCCTCCTAGGCATGAGTTGATTCCGGGAGATGATGTTAAAGGGGGCATGCTTCTCGTTTCGCTTTTAGAGAGCGCAAACTATGAAGTTATTGTGGGTATGTCATCCTCAGATATGATATTATGGAAGGCAGCAGGGGCAACTTCTTGCGCAACGGGTAAATACTTTAATCTAAGAAGGTTTTCAGTTTCTAGGTTTGAAGAAACCACTAAGGGTGGAAGAGTAATACCATATTGCTTTGAAGAGGATCTTTTATCTTTTGTCCGCGAGGGTGATTTATTAAGGCTATTAGATGTAAATATTATGAGTGATGCAAGCAATCGCAACCCTGCATACCAAAGGATTAAAAGACGCTTACAGGTTCAGGGCGAGTATTCTCCGTGGTTGGCAGACTCATGGAGGCAGTTTATGTTTTGGTTTGCTGATGCTGAAAAAAGGTTGAGTGATGGATTGGATGCAGAGTCAATGTTAATTTTGGCAGAGGAAGGTTGGGACAAGGTGGATGAGTCTGGAATTTTGATGGAAGAGCGCAAAAACGATGGTAGTTGGATTAGGTTATGGAGACGGGCACTAAGAGAGTTTAGAACAATTTAAGAGGGTAAGCTTGGCTCTGCCAACTATACCAGAGCCAAACTTAAAAAGTTTAGTTGTCCGCCAACCATTGCCTTACATCTTTTACCATAACTCCCACAGTGTTAACGGCAAGTTTAAGTTTTTGCTCTGAAACGCCTAGAGTTTTTGTCCAGTATGTAACTTCCCAAGGTTCGTGAATATTGATGCGAGTTCTATCTTTGGGGCCTCTCTTAGTTAAATCATCTGTCATTTGGTTCTCCTTTATGCATGTGTTGTTTGTTTAGCACACATAGGTTTTCTTAGAGTGGTTTTCAAGGGCTAGTTATTGTTACAAAATGACTATTTTGTAACAAGTTAAGAAAATACGTTGTTGCAATCACTGGCTTTACGAATGGTTTACAACAGCCGACCAAGCACTATAATGTAACAAGTTATGCAAAGAGACTACCTTTTTCCTTCCGAAATCACGTTGCTTATGGATGCAGCAAAGAAATCACCCCGCCACGGTGTCCGTAATAGTTTAATGCTACTGTTGGCATATAGGCATGGGCTTCGTGTTTCAGAGTTGGTTGGACTAAAGGTTTCAGATATAAACTTAGAGTCTGCACGAATATATTGTAAAAGACTTAAAGGTTCTTTGCAAAATACGCACCCATTAGAGGGTGATGAGCTTCGTTTGATTAAAAGGTGGCTACGATTGCGACCACACCAAGCTTCTGATTACTTGTTCCTTTCCGAGCGAGGCACACCAATAACACGGCAAGCAGCTTGGCGTATATTTAAAGAGCTTGGTGAGAAAGCTAAAATATCAGTACCTGTGCATCCACACATGTTTAAGCATTCCTGTGGTTATTACCTTGCAGACAAAGGATGCGATACTCGATTGATTCAAGAGTATCTTGGTCATAAAAACATACAAAATACGGTTAGGTACACCCAAACCAATGCAAAAAGATTTGAGGGGTTATGGGGATGACTAGACTGATTACACTGGTTGTCTTATTAAGTACGCCATTTTCATTAATGGCAACCGAGATCAGAGATTTTATTAACTCACAAAATTGTGACCAGGTTCTCGATAAAAGCTATTACCAGATTTGTTATGATTATAACATGAAGGGTGCAAGGTTTGTTGGCTATACACTTGACGGCTCAAAGGTAAATGCTGGGAACATTAAGAAACGTCCACGCTTCTACCCTGATAAATCCATACCTCGACAATACCGTACAACATCAAGTGATTATACTCATAATGAGTTTAAGGCAGACAGAGGGCATTTAGCTCCTGATGCGAGTTTTGATTATAGCCAGCAGGCGTTGAAGTCTGTTTACACAATGGCAAACATCATACCGCAATACAAGACCATCAATCGTAGAACATGGATAAAGGCAGAGAAGTATGAACGACTTATTGCTACCAAGCTGGGCAAGGTTACGGTGATTAATGGTGTGGTGTATGACAAACACCCCAAACGCATGAGAAAGTCAGGTATTGCTTATCCAGTTGGTTATTGGAAAATGTTGTTTAATAACAAACAAGGGTATGAGAAGTGTTTTTATTATGACAATGCACCAATCAAAACATCAAAGGGTGATAAGTTAAAAAATCATCTTATTGATTGTAAAATTATTAAGCGCGGTTTATAAAAATGATTTATAGGGAGATGTGATTAACAATGGAAGCAGTAATATCTTTTGAGGATATTCAGTGTCCTAATATAAGTTCCATGTCTAAAGTTTTATCTTTGCAAGAAAAGGCTTTAAAAAACAAAACCTTATTGGAACGGAAGCTGTGGGGGCAATTTTATACAGGGGCTGCTGTTTCAAATTTTATGGCCTCATGGATTCAAAACCCTAAACAAAAGCATCTACGGTTATTAGATGCAGGTGCGGGTACTGGAATACTTACTGTATCCTCCGCGCTCCATTGCTTGAGCAAAGGTTGTTTGTCAGTGCATGCAACGTTGTACGAGAGTGATGCTGAAAGTACGATCCATTTAGAAGAGGCAATGGTGATGGTTCAGGATATTTTCAGTGCCCATCAAGCATCGTTTTCTTTCGAGATACATCATAAAGACTTTATTATGGCACGCCCTGATAAGGATGAAACTTTAAAACCTTTTGATATTGCTGTAATTAACCCACCCTATTTTAAATATAAGGTTAAAGAGTCTCCGTATGGTAAATATCTTTCGGATCTTTATTCAGGAGACCCTAATATCTACGCATCTTTTTTGGCGGTTACTCTTGCGTGTTTAAGAAGTGGTGGAGAAATGATAGCAATTACACCACGAAGCTTTACGAATGGTCTTTATTTTAAAGGATTCAGAACCTATTTATTAGCGCACTCAGCCCTTCACCGAATTCATGTTTTTAAGCGTAGAGACAAAGTATTTCAGAAAGGTAAGTCTTCTGTTCTTCAAGAGAATATAATATGTCAGTTTATAAAAGGTTCCACAACAAGGGAAGTAGCCATTACTTCAAGTGATTGTGATGCTGTAATGAATGCTGCAAACAGTGACAAATATTCGGCTGATTTAATTATAGATCTATCAAATGAACATCAAATGATTCGTATTCCAGAAACAGGTGAAGAAGCTAAATTATTAAAGCAGGCAGAATCTTTACAGAGTACATTTGAGAGGTCAGGTTATTATATTTCAACAGGTCGAGTGGTGGAGCATAGAGCAAGAGAATATGTTGTTGAACCAGCTGTTACCCAAAGTTCTGTGCCTCTTTATCGTCCACACAATGTAATGCCTTTAAAAGCAGTGTGGACTGGAGGGCATAAAAAAGACGTTTCATTCAAGCTTGGTAGTAACAAGGAAAAATATGTTTTAAAGAATCAAACCTACGTTTTACTTAAAAGGTTCTCTTCTAAAGATGAAAAGCGCCGTCTAGTGTCAGGAGTTTATAGTGCGGAAGACCATAAGTGCCAATATATTTGTTTTGGCAATAAAGTTAATTACCTTGGTGTTCAAGGTGAAATAATAGACAAAGATGAAGCCTACGGATTGTCAGCGATATTTAATTCACAGTTTATGGATAATTACTTTCGATGCATATCTGGAAATACTCAAGTTAATGCTACTGAGATTAGAATTATGCGGTTTCCCACTAGGAATCAAGTTAAACAAATTGGAATGAAATTAAAAAACATGAAAAATTATGATGTCCACAACGTAGATCTGGTGGTGAATAAGATTCTTGGAATTAAGTAAAGGAGTATATTTTGGAGTTTACATCAGAACAGCAAGTCAAACTTGAACAAGCGAAGCTGCTATTAACCAGTTTAGGGTTACCGAAAGCACAATGTAATGACCGCTCAGCGTGGGTTTTTTTGGCACTAGCAAATATTAAACCATGTGATGATTGGATAGAATCGCAAGCACCACTATTACCTACCGTTCTCATAATGGAGTTTATTAGAAATAATTATGGCATGGACTATAAGCCAAATAGTCGCGAGACAATAAGGCGGCAAACATTACACCAGTTTGAGCAAGCCCGTCTAGTAGACCGTAATAGGGATGACCCAATGCGGGCTACAAATAGTAAAGATAATAACTACTCCTTAAATCAGATTGTTTTAGATATTTTAAGGGTCTTTCCTAGAGGGGATTGGAAGAAAAAAATAGAAAACTATAAAAAAGATATACCAGCATTAACAGAACAATATGATAGAATATTGAATAAAAATAAGGTCTCAATTTCTTTGCCAAACGGTGAAACAATTAAACTTTCACCAGGCAAGCACAACAAGTTGCATGCTGAAATTGTACATGAGTTTTGTTCACGTTTTGTCGGTAAGGGTGGACAATTATTATATATTGGAGATACAGCAAGCAGCAGGAAAGAAGGTGGAAAGCTTATGTTTCTTGAGAGTGAACTTTTAAAGAGTTTAGGTATTCCACCAATGTCTCATGATAAGCTACCTGATGTCGTAGTCTATGATAAGAAACGTAAGTGGTTGTTTTTAATCGAAGCCGTTACAAGCCATGGTCCAGTATCTCCTAAGCGGTGGAATGAGCTTAATAACGCATTTAAAGGAAGTAAGGTTGGACTGGTTTATGTAACAGCTTTTTTAGACAGAAAAGAGTTTAGAAGAAATGCAGCCGACATAGCTTGGGAGACTGAGGTTTGGATAGCTGAGAACCCTGATCATATGATTCATTTTAATGGAGATCGTTTTTTAGGGCCCCATGATGCGGCTGAATAGTGGCATATTACATGGGTTTGAACATCAGGACTCTATTTGCTTCAGTATTGATTATTGTTTCTTCAACTGTGTATGCTGATGAAAATTATTGCCATGATTCATCAGTAAATAAGGAATGGGCCACGTTATTAGCGCAGCATCCCAATGATGATGCTATTGCAAAGTTGTTTGCTATGCGCTTAGGTTTGTGTGAACTTGTGGAAAGAGGCTTTATTGAACATGATAGAGCGACTAAAATTTTTGAGAAAGCTAGAGCACAAGAAGTAAGAGAGAAAAGAAAGCGTTTGGATAGCCAGCGTGATGGGGTTTAGTAAGGCTGTTAGGGTAATATTGAAACTTCTGGGTAAAATTAAAACTTCCCAGTAGGAGTTTAAGCGTCCAGTTTTAGAAGTTTTAAGGCAACCCTTAGAAAGTGGTACGGTGAGTATTGCTAGAGCAGCGGATACGCTAACTTTTCCCGCAGAATTTCAGTTGGTTGGTGCGATGAA
>Ga0256829_1002665_pt1 | contig 13042 bp, 10 predicted proteins | sample 131447metaG_FD_185979 | JGI IMG/M metagenome (GOLD analysis project Ga0256829, IMG submission 185979) | Hydrothermal vent microbial communities from Lau Basin, Pacific Ocean - 131-447 | ecosystem: Environmental > Aquatic > Marine > Hydrothermal vents | place: Pacific Ocean: Lau Basin | collected... | reverse complement strand
AGGCTTTTATGAAGCTGGAACTTACATTAACGATTCGCCCTCATCAAGTTAGCACGAAGGACTATCACCAACTCTATACTATGATATAAAAGGAGTTTGGATGGCAGAAGAAACACAAGAGGTGCAGCAACAGAGCAAACCTCAAACAGACCGTAAACCAAATAATAACAGAAGAAACAATAACCGTAGACCTAACAATAACCAAAATAGACAAAACGGTGACAAAAACAACGCCAATGGCAATAAAAATGCCAAGTCAGGTAACAACAATCGAAATAAAAGTCGTAATCGTCATAAAAGAGGCCCTGCCCCTGTTGATGAAAACCTCAAATCATTTGTTGTCAAAAATCAAGAAGCACATAAGCAAAGACTGAACCCTCACTATAAAATGGATTTAAATTCAAAAGCAAAAGTACGCATTACTCCACTTGGTGGACTAGGTGAAATCGGTGGAAACATCGCGGTATTTGAGACAGAAAAAGAGGCTATTCTTATTGATGTCGGTATGAGCTTTCCTGATGAAGAGATGCATGGTGTTGATATTTTAATTCCTGATTTTTCTTATCTTCATGAAATTAAAGATAAAATTGTCGGTATTATTATTACGCATGCCCATGAAGACCATATTGGTGCAGTACCATACCTTTTTAGAGAGCTGCAGTTTCCTATTTATGGGACACCGCTTCCTCTTGCTATGATAGGTAACAAATTTGACGAACATCACCTACAAGAGTATCGAAAATACTTTAATCCGGTAGTAAAACGTCAATCTTACAAAATTGGAAATGATTTTGAGATTGAGTGGATGCATATGACACACTCGATTCTAGACTCTTCATCTATTGCTATTACAACAGATGCAGGAACTATCATTCATACAGGTGACTTTAAAATTGACTACACGCCGGTTGATGGCTATACAGCAGATTTACATCGTTTGGCATATTATGGAGATAAAGGGGTTTTATGCCTCTTAAGCGATTCTACAAACTCACACAATCCAACTCCTACGCCTTCAGAGCTTTCCGTAGGACCTGCACTTGATCGTGTATTTTCTAAAGCGGAAGGAAGAATCCTTCTTTCAACATTCAGCTCAAACATTCACCGTGTATATCAAGCTATTCAGTATGGTATAAAGTATGGACGTAAAGTTTGTGTTATTGGGCGCTCAATGGAGAGAAACATTGAAGTAGCGATGCAGTATGACTACATCAAATTTCCGAAAAATATTTTTATTGATGCGGATGAAGTCTCACGCATGAATGACAAAGAGGTATTGATTGTAACAACAGGTTCTCAGGGAGAGGCAAATTCGGCTCTTTTTAGAATGAGTATTGGTGAGCACAGACATGTAAAAATCAAACCAAGTGATTTAATCGTGCTTTCATCACGTGCTATTCCAGGAAATGAGGGAAGTATTTCACAAATGCTCAATCATCTTCAAAAAAGTGGTGCAACAGTTGCGATGGACAGAGATATTCACGCTTCTGGACATGCTTCAATGGAAGAACAGAAACTTATGTTACGTTTAGTAAATCCTAAATTCTTTTTGCCGATTCATGGTGAATATAACCATGTAATGAAGCATAAAGAGACAGGTATGATGTGTGGTGTTCCTGAGCGAAATATTCTGCTTATGACAGATGGTGAGCAGATAGAAGTCGCACCAAAATATATGAGAAAAGTAAAAACAGTAAAAACTGGTAAAACATATATTGATAATCAAAACAATTATGAAATCGAAGATGACATTGTTCTTGATCGTCAAAAACTTGCAACAGATGGTGTTGTGATGATTGTGGCTCAAGTCAGTGAGCAGACAGCTAAGATGATAGCTAAGCCACAGGTAACAACTTTTGGTATCGTTGCAGACAAGCGCGACAAAGCCTTTGCAAAAGAGATGGAAGACATTATTGAAAACTTCCTTCTTAACATGAAGCCTGGGCTTATTGGAAATCATAAAACATTAGAGGGAGATTTACGTCAGGTAGTAAGAAAACATATCTATCGTAAGATGAAAAAGTATCCTCTTATCGTTCCACATATTTTTGTCCACTAAAAAGTTCTCACCCTTTGGGTGAGCTCTAGCTCATATACCAAATCATTTTCTCAGCAAACTCTTGATATCCTATCATCATAAAACTACAAAAGGCAACAACTTGTCAGATAAAAACACAGAATTTGAAAATGCAGTAAAAACTATGATGGCTCACGTAGGTGAAGACGCTTCACGTGAGGGGCTTTTAGATACACCAAAACGTGTACGAAAAGCGTATGAATTTATCTATGGCGGCTATAAAGAAGACCCAGAGGAGATTCTTTCTTCAGCACTTTTTACCAGTTCAAATGATGAGATGGTTCTCATAAAAGATATAGAATTTTACTCCACATGTGAGCATCATCTTCTCCCTATTATCGGTCGTGTGCATGTTGCTTATATTCCAGACGGCAAGGTAGTGGGACTTTCAAAAATTCCCCGTGTTGTGAATGTTTTTGCACGTCGCATGCAGATTCAAGAGCAGCTTACTGAACAGATAGCCGATGCCATTATGGACACAATTGTACCAAAAGGTGTGGCAGTTGTTGTTCAAGCACGGCATATGTGTATGGAGATGCGTGGTGTTGAGAAGATAAACTCTACAACAACATCTTCAGCACTTCGCGGACTCTTTAAAAAAGATGAGAAGACACGTGCTGAATTTTTCTCACTGATTAACTCTCCAGCGGGAAGCAGATACTAGACTATGCCGCTAAGTTCACTAAAGGCTAAACTTGGACAGCAGAACTACTCTGTAGCTTTTGGTGAAGTTGTTAAAATCAATGCAACAATCATTACTGCACGCGGCCTCAATGTAAGCATTAGTGATATGGTAAAAATCATCTCCAATGAGAGCATTTTAGAGACTGTCGGTATGGTGACAGAGATAGACGGCGATACCTTCTACATAACACCCTTCTCTTTCGTAGAGGGTTTTCGTTCGGGTGACAGGGTCTTTTTAGACTCTACCGGGCTTAATATTCCTGTAGGAGAATCCCTGCTAGGACGCGTAGTTGATCCCTTTATGCGCCCTATTGATTCTAAAGGCTCAGTAAAATCTTCAAAAATGGCACCCATTATAAAAGCTCCTATAGCTGCTATGAAACGTGGTATGATCGATGAAGTTTTTTCAGTCGGAGTAAAAAGCATTGATGGACTGCTTACTTGTGGAAAAGGGCAAAAACTGGGAATTTTTGCTGGAAGTGGTGTTGGAAAATCGACACTGATGGGGATGATAGTCCGTGGTGCTGATGCGCCCATTAAAGTCGTTGCCCTCATTGGGGAGCGTGGACGTGAAGTTCCGGAATTCATTGAAAAAAATCTCGGCGGAGATCTGACAAATACTGTTATCATCGTTGCAACATCAGATGATTCACCGCTAATGCGTAAGTACGGTGCATTTGCTGCTATGAGTGTGGCAGAATACTTTAAAGACAAGGGTGAAGATGTCCTTTTCATTATGGACTCTGTGACACGTTTTGCAATGGCGCAGCGTGAGATAGGTCTGGCTCTTGGTGAGCCGCCGACCTCTAAGGGGTATCCACCGTCATCCTTGACACTTTTACCGCAGCTTATGGAGCGTGCCGGAAAAGAGGAGGGCAAAGGAAGTATTACCGCCTTTTTTACCGTTCTCATCGAAGGGGATGATATGAGTGACCCTATTGCCGATCAGTCCCGTTCTATTTTGGACGGGCACATTGTTCTTTCGCGTGAGATGACAGACTTTGGTATATACCCTCCTGTGCATATTCTCAACTCTGCTTCAAGGGTGATGAATGACATCATTTCCCAAGAGCATTTTGAGGCGGTTATGAAGTTTCGCCGTCTCTACACACTGCTTAAAGAGAATGAAACGTTAATTCGTATCGGTGCCTACATACAAGGGAGTGATGCCGAGCTCGATGAAGCGATAGAAAAAAAAGAGACTATGATGCGTTTTATTTCGCAGGGCGCGATGTATATTGTAAAGTTTGATGAAACACTAGATGAATTGATAGATATTATGGGTATACAGACTACATAATATCTGCATACATCCAGCTGTTGCGCTCTTTATGTTTTTGCTGCTCAAATGTAATGGCGAGTACTGTATGGGAAAGTTTTTCAAAAGCGTTCATTAGCTGTTTTATTTCACTGTCCATACCAAAAATGTCAATGTAAGAGTATATGAGATTTTCAGCACTTTTGTAGCTGCGGCGCTGTAGCTCTTTTTTTATTTTGGCGTGAAAACTCAGACGCAACAGGTCGCCTATTTTATTTCTTCGGCTGCTGATGTGAATCAACTCTCCAAGCTTCTCTTTAACAGCCTTAATATTACCCTCTAAAGCATAGATTTCACACGCGTTTATGATTTTATTCCAATGCTTTTCTAAAAGTTTGGCAAGCTGCATGGACTCGAGGTCGATGTTTGCATCGAGTGTCTCATAACACTGCGAAAAATTATCTTTTTCATAGTAGTGGAGTAGTTTTTGTGCTTCCTGACTCTGCTCATAGAGTTGCTGCAGCTCTGCTTTGATGATTGGAATATTTTGCAGTTTTTTTATCATTGCAACAGCTTCAGATATTTCAGCATTGTCTATGTGTCTTCTCACTGTCTGCAGATTTTCTTCTGCCTCATCTTGCAAGGCACTATAGGAAGGAATCTCTTTAAATGTCGGATTCTGCTGAACCAGAGCAGCAACTCTGTCATACTCTTTTTGTGAAACAGCGCGTAAAAACTCTAAAAACTGTTTGTTCTGGCGTAAAAGAAGCTGTATCATAGCACGTTTTGAACTGACTGTAGTAAAAGGTTCAAGCAGCTCTTTTGCTCTGTCCGGTCTCTGCAGCAGCAGTTGTTTTTGTGCGAGTGTAAAGCTTTTTTTGTAAGCACTCTCCATCTTTTGATACTCGGGAGTAAATTTAAGAGCCGGAAACTTTTCACACAGAGCATAGGCAAGTGCAAATTTATACTCTTTATAAAAGTTTTGTAGTTTTGAATAGTTTTCTGTGGCAAGTAGAAGATTGTTATAATCGTTTTTTTTATTTTTTAGCACGCTAAAGGGCTCTATCTCCTCTAAAACTTTCCTCTCTTTTGATGTGAGAAATTCTAAAAGCACTTTACTATATAGTTTTTTATATAGTTCTTCCGCTTTTTTTGCTTCAGGCGTGTTGTGCAACATTGGATTCTCTTGTAAAAGTTTAAAAACTGCTAGTAAATTATCTACTTTAAGCTCGGCTGTGAGCTCTTTTTTGTCTCCAAGGCTAACTTTCACTATTGTATTGTCCACAAGGGCAACAAGCAGCTCATTTGGACTGATAAGCAGCATCTTTTTTACATCTTTGTCAAAACTCAGAAAGTTTGATGTTACTATTTTGTCTATAGCAGTGTTGAAGAGCATAACTGTATTGGACTTGGAAGATATTAACAGATAAGGACTCTTTGGAAGCGGAAGAATCTGCTCAATGTCTCGCTGCAGACTATTGATTTGTGTAATGAGAGCATTTTTTCTTGCTTTTGCGATAAAAAGTGTGCCCTCTGTATTTCCAAAGAGGAGCCGTCCGTCATCTAAAAATGCCAAAGCATTGACTCTGCTTTTTGAGACTTCAAAGCTGAACTTCTTTGCGTGAGAGTGAAATTTTAAAAGTGTGACAGCTCCGCCATACCCACTGCATGCAAGGTATTGGCTGTTATGTGCAATCGCGCTGACATAGTTATGTTTGATATTCTTTTTGTAGCCTGTTGTACCCAGAGGAAAAGAGCAGAGTCGAGATATTTGTGATTTTCCTTCAAATCTATACTGTATGATCCTGCCATTTTTTGTCCCGCTGATAAGGTAGGGTGTCTCTTGTAAAAAAGTGAGTATCTCGATATGACCGTCATGTGTAGCTATAGTCTGCATAATATCACGATGGGTGGTGTCTAATATGTAAAGAGTGGACCCGTTTGCGATGGCCATAATATCTTGCGTAGGATGAAAAGCGATGGCCGTTGTCTTCTCTCCCAGAAGATCAAAGTAGATGTTGTGTACTACTTTGCACTCTCGTGGCACAATAATCTTGATGTTTTGAGAACTGCTTGCGACAGCTAGAAAAGTATTGTTGAGTTTTGCTATTGCAAGAATGTCAGCACGAAACTTTAGACATCTATTTTGCTGCATGCGCATATATCTTTTTGACTAAAAGTTGCGGAGAGACTCTGCCGTTAAACTCATTTTTGGTCACAGAATACGAACAGCTGATTTTTCTGTCTGCAGGCATCTCAAAAACAGTTCGAAAAGCGATAAGCTCGACCGTCTTGTTTTGGTGCGGATATTGACGTACTTCAATTCTTGAGTGTGATTTGTCTGCGCCCATGAGTTTGATGCTGACAACTTCTGCTTCATGGAGTAAAAAAGATGGTCGAAGATTTGCCTCTCCGTAGGGCTCAAAACTCTCTAACAACTCTAAAAGTTTAAGGTCGATATCATCGGTTTGTAAAATACCTGTTATGCTCTCTAGCGGTAAAAAATCTTCCTCAGAAATATTTGCGGCACTTCTGTTGACTGCTTCTCGAAAAGCATCTACATCCTCACGCATGAGTCCAAGGCCGGCTGCCATTTTATGCCCGCCAAACTTAGTTAACAAGTGTTCATTTTCTTTGATAAGCTCGTAAATACTGACATTTCCGATGCTGCGGGCACTGCCTTTGGCAACATCTTCTTTGATGCTTAAAACGATGGCAGGTTTTTCAAATCTGTCTACCAAGCGCGAAGCTGCTATACCGACCACACCTTCATGCCAATGCTCTCCTGCAACAACGATGACCCTGTCCTCTTCCTGGACTGAGGCAAGAGCCTCTTTTGTTGTCTGCGCCTCTGTCTCTTTGCGAAGTTCATTAAGCTGCCCTAAAAGTTCAAACTGCTTGTAGGCACTGTGCGTGTCGGCTGCTGTAAAAAAATCAAGTGCTATGGAAGCGTCTTCAAGCCGTCCTGCAGAGTTGATGCGCGGTGCTATTTGAAAGGCAATATCTTCACTTGTTATATTTGTTTTGTTTAAAAAATCCCGAATGATGACAGAAGAGGGACGATGAGAGACAGCCATATATTTGAGTCCCTCTTTCACAAGTGTTCTGTTAATGTTTACAAGCGGCATAATATCTGCAATGATGGCAACTGCCAGGATGTCTAAAAACTGTCGCATATCTATTTGTAGTGAAAGCTCACGTTTGAGCAGCGCTAAGAGCAGCCAGGCAACTTCTGCACCGCATATCTCTTTAAACGGGTATTCACACTCAGAGAGCTTCGGATCTACTATGGCGTAGGCATCAGGCAGATTCTCTGAAGGGGTATGGTGATCGGTAATAATAAGATCAATGCCTCTCTCTTTACAGATATCTGCAGCGGCAACTGCCGCGATGCCATTATCGACTGTAATGACAAGATCTGCTTGCACTCTTTGTAAAACAGTAGGATTAACACCATAACCATCTCTAAAACGGTTTGGAATGAGCGCCTCAAGCGGGTAAGGAATTTGTCTGAAAAAATCAACCATAATGGCTGTAGAGCTTACACCGTCAACATCATAATCTCCTACAAGGGTGATACATTCATTGTTGCGTATTGCGTGAGCAATTCTTTGCGCAGCTTTGTCAGCATTATGAAGTAAAGAGGGGTTAGGAATTTGTGAGAGTTTTTTTTCTACATCAAACCTTGATGAAAGAATTTCAAAAAGGTCTGACTTTGTTATATGTGGCGTATTATTCAGCACTTAACGATGCGTTCACAAACGCTAAAATTGATGGGTTTGGAGTCTGCAGACGCGATGTAAATTCAGGGTGAAACTGTACACCTAAAAACCAAGGATGCCCTTTGACCTCTACAGTCTCAATAAGCCCGTTGGATTCTCCTGTGACTATCATGCCGGCTTTTTCCAAAGCTTCTCTGTATGCAGGATTTGCCTCATAGCGATGGCGGTGACGCTCATAAATGGTTTTTTCTCCATTATATGCCTCACGCAGGAGTGAGCCCTCTTTTGTATCACAAGGGTACTCTCCGAGACGGAGCGTTCCTCCCATCGGAGATTGGTGTGTACGCAGCTGCATACCACCACTCTGGTCTAAGAAGTTGTCTATGAGGTAAATCATAGGGTAAGGTGTATTTTCATCAAACTCAATAGAGTTTGCCCCTTCGTAACCTAAAACATTCCGTGCATACTCGACAAGTGTCAGCTGCATACCAAGACAGATTCCAAGATAAGGAACTTTGTTTACACGTGCATATTCAATGGCTTGAATCTTTCCTTCAATCCCACGTGAGCCAAAGCCGCCGGCAACAAGGATTCCGTCACAGTCACGCAGCAGTTCTTCCGCCCCGCGCTCTTCTATCTCTTCGGAGTCTACCCAACAGATTTCAACTCTGCTGTCAAGATGCGCACCTGCGTGAATGAGTGCTTCTGTGAGTGATTTGTATGACTCTTTGAGTGCAAGATATTTTCCAACAAAACCGATAACAACACGTCCTTTTGGCTGAACGATTTTCTTGACGAGATTATCCCACTCTTCCATGTCCGGTGCAATCTCTCCGAGTTCCAACTCTTTTGCTATAGGTTTGAGGATGTTTTGACGTAAAAAGCTCATAGGAACATCATAAATACTTGCAGCGTCAAGTGCTTCTACAACACTGTCCGGTGTAACATCACAGCTCATTGCAAGTTTTTTCTTAAATGTTTTTGGTAGGGCATTTTCACTTCTTGCAATAATCATCTGTGGCGTGATACCGATACGACGAAGTTCCTGAACAGAGTGCTGTGTCGGTTTCGATTTAAGCTCGCCCGCTGCTTTGATGTAAGGGATGAGCGTTACATGAATAAAAAATGTACCCTCCACTTCATCATCATGTTTCATCTGGCGGATAGCTTCCATAAAAGGTAGTCCTTCGATGTCTCCAACAGTTCCTCCAAGCTCAACAATCAAGATGTCATGCCCCTCGCCTGCTTCTTTAATGCGCTTTACAATTTCACCAACAATGTGTGGGACGACCTGAATCGTTTGTCCAAGGTAACCGCCGGAACGCTCACGCTCGATAACGCTTGAGTAAACCTGTCCTGTTGTAAAGTTCGAGCTCTTGAGAAAAGAGGTATCTAAAAATCTTTCATAGTTTCCAATGTCAAGATCAGTTTCCGCTCCGTCTTTTGTGACAAAAACTTCACCATGCTCAAGCGGTGACATTGTGCCAGGGTCGACATTGATATATGGGTCGATTTTTAACATTCCTACATTTTTACCAGAATGTTTAAGAAGTGTACCAACACTCGCAGCTGTAATCCCTTTTCCAAGAGAGCTTAAAACGCCTCCGGTAACAAAAATGTATTTAGTCATAGAAAAATCTCCATATATTTAATAAATGCGATTATATTCAATGGTCACTTAAAATATAGTATATAATATCGAAAAAGATAAAAATAAGAGAAAAAAATGAACAATGTACTTTTATATGTTGTGGTTGCACTGGGTGTTTCAACACTTTTAAATATTGGTCTAAAACGCGCAAAAATATCACCGATTATAGGATATATTTTTACAGGAATAATTATTGCATATCTCTTTAACCTGCATAAATATGCACACTCCCAAGGCCTCGAGCATATTAGTGAATTTGGAATTGTATTTTTAATGTTCACTATTGGTTTAGAAATATCGCTCAGCAAAATGAAAACGATGAAAATGCTCATTTTTGGTAACGGTAGTGCACAGGTCTCTTTTACGGCTCTCGCTGTTTTTGGTATTGCTCATTATGTTTTTTCTATTGATTATCGTTCCTCTTTAATGATAGCACTTGCATTTTCTCTCTCATCAACAGCAGTGGTATTAACATACCTGAAACAATCAAAAGAGATATATACATCCTATGGACAGAGGGCCACAGGCATATTGATATTTCAAGATATCGCTGTCATCCCTATTATGATTCTTATTGGTTTTTTATCAAGTGAAGGGCATGAGAGCATCGATACCATTCTTTTTCACACTTTTGAGAGTGCCTTTGTAGTCTTACTGGTAATGTTTACAATAGGAAGAAAAATCATAGAGTGGTTACTGCATTTCTCAGCTACAAGTGAACTGGATGAACTTTTTATGGCATCAGTACTTTTTATTGTAACAGCAACATCATTGCTAGCATATTTTATGGGCTTTACATACTCTCTTGGTGCATTTATTGCCGGCATGATTATTGCTGAAACCAAATACCATTATAAAGTCGAATCTGACATAGCACCGTTTAAAGATATCTTGCTTGGAACTTTCTTTGTTGTGGTCGGAATGAAGGTCGATGCCTTGGTATTTGTCAATAATTTTGCTTTGATTTTAGCTCTGTTTGCTATGGTCTTTGTTCTTAAAACGCTTATTACCTTTGTTGTCATCGCAATAAGTTACAAGCCTTTGACAGGTCTGAAAACAGGTTTTGCAATTGCTCAGGTAGGGGAATTTTCATTTGTGATTTTTGCACTAGCAAGTGCCGGGCATCTTTTAGACCAAGAGCTTGCTTCCTTATTGGTTCTTGTGGTAATCTTTTCAATGATAGTAACTCCATTTTTCATACCACATGTAAAAAAAGTAGCAGAGTATATTATCCGTTCAAAATCATCAATTCCGGAAGTTATAGATCTCACCGAGAGAAAAGATCATATTATAATATGTGGATATGGTGTTGTTGGAAAATTTGTTGCAAAACATTTAGATGAGTATGGTATGGATTATATTGTCGTCGACAACTCTCCAAAGCATGTTAAAGAGGCTTTAAATAGAAATATTGAAACTTATCTAGGTGATATGTCCAAACGCGCCATTATTGAAGCATTACATGTCAAAGATGCTGCCGCTGTCATAGTGACTCTTGATAATCCAGATAAAAAACAGTTGATTTGTGAAGCGATTTTAGAACAGACAAAAGAGGCAAACATCATTGTGAAAGTGGTTTCAAAAGAGGAGAGAATAAGATTGAAAAAATTAAAAAGTCCTCTTGTTGTGGATGGAAAAGTTGAGGTAGCCAGAGTACTCGTTGAACGGGCAATGAGCTGCCAGCTCAAATTGCGATAATTCTTTAGTTTCCTCTTGAACCCGGTTTGATAGCTTCACTACCGTCTTTACAGAGCGGGCATGCATCGGGTGCATACATCTCAAATGTAAAGTCAGCGAGTGCAAAAAATGGAATGTCTTGTGGAAGTTTACAGTTAGTTTTTGTTGTAACATCACTGCCCTCTCTATGACAGAAACCACGGTTAGCTAAGGCTGCAACACCGACGATTTCCCCACCAAGCTCTTTAACAACGGCAGCTGCTTCCATAGCGCTTCCGCCCGTTGTTATGATATCTTCACACATCAGTACTTTCTCACCCGGTTTTATCTCAAAACCACGGCGAATTGTCATTTTCCCATCAACGCGCTCTGCAAAAATACTTCTGACATCAAGTGCAGTAGCAAGTGCAAAACCGGCAATGAGACCACCAAGGGCAGGAGCACAGACCATGTCTACTTCAAGTCCGCTTGCTTGTATCTCTTTTGCCAAGGCATCTGCTAAGAGTTTAGCTGTTTTAGGGTCTTCAAGCACTTTTGCAGATTGCAGATAAAACTGTGAATGATTCCCGCTGCTCAGCTTAAAATGCCCCTCTAAAAGAGCATCCGCATCCATATATATTTTTTTGACATTCATTGTTATACTTTTAATATTTCAGCTTCTTTATCTTTTAAGATGCTGTCTACATTTGTGATGTATTTGTCAGTGATTTTTTGAATGTTTTCTTGAGCAGATTTTGATTCGTCTTGCGTAATCTCTTTCTCTTTTTCAAGTTTTTTGATTTTATCATTTGAATCACGTCTGTCATTTCTGATAGAGATCTTTGCTTTTTCGCCCATGCCCTTCATCTGTTTTACAGACTCTTGACGCTGTTCTACTGTCATCGGAGGGAAGAAAAGTTTGATGACATCACCGTCATTGTTTGGGTTAACACCAATGTTTGCACCCTGAATTGCGGATTCAACATCTCCAAGAAGATTTTTCTCCCAAGGGTTTACAACAATAGTCGTAGCATCTGTTGCAATAACAGAACCTACTTGATCAAGAGGTGTCGGAGTACCATAGTAGTCGATTTTTACATTATCTAAAACAGAAGTCGTCACTTTTCCTGTTCTTAGTGTTTTGAACTCTCTTTGCATATGCTCAATGGCACCTTGCATCTGCGTTTCACATTCGTTAAATATCTCAGTTAGCATACTCTTTTTCTCCCTATTTTAAACTATTTTGTTTCTTTGGCAGTTTTTGTTGTTGGCAGTACCGGTGCTGCTATGTTTGTGTTTTCTACAACATCATCAACAACAGATGATTGTGCAGATTTGGAGTACATGTATCCAAGTGTGATTGTATTGATAATAAATAAAAATCCAATCGTAAATGTAGCTTTAGCCAAGAAGCTGTTTGGACCTTTTGCCCCAAAAACAGATTCGTTAGAACCGCTGTATGCACCTAAACCAATGCTCGAGCTTTTTTGTAAAAGTACAGCGATTACCAAGATGATAACGAGTACGATTTGAACAATAAGTAAAAGACTTGTAGTCATATATATTTCCTATAATAAAGTGGAGAATTATATCTAAAGGGCACCTCTAAAAACCTTAAGCGGATCTCAGAGGGAAGAAAAAAAGATGAAATTGTGAAAAATCCTTTAAGCAAGCATAGCTGTAGCTACGGTGATAAAAAGTTTTTCGCAAGTTCGCTTTTTTATCCCTCCCGTAGGGCTATTCATAGAGTGCTGTACTCTGCGTTAGACAACCTTCAGTATAGCTACGGCTATGCCGAAGAACATCTGCCTTGATTACAACACTCTATGAATAGCTGAGACCGTTTAAGGTTTTTAGAGGTGCCCTAAACCCAAATAATTCCATACCAAATTAGACAACAAGCCAAATTGCTCTATAATTAGGTACTTACAAACGAAAAAGTCGCACTCAAAGACTTCACCTAACGGGTGCAACTTTTTCAATTATGACAGGTG
>Ga0256829_1002664_pt1 | contig 13043 bp, 17 predicted proteins | sample 131447metaG_FD_185979 | JGI IMG/M metagenome (GOLD analysis project Ga0256829, IMG submission 185979) | Hydrothermal vent microbial communities from Lau Basin, Pacific Ocean - 131-447 | ecosystem: Environmental > Aquatic > Marine > Hydrothermal vents | place: Pacific Ocean: Lau Basin | collected... | reverse complement strand
TCTTTTCTTAGCTTTTCAATTAAGTCAGCAAATTCACCTTTTTTTTCTTTTACAAGTGGAGCATATATGATTATTTTAGCTCCCTCAGGTAGTTTAAGTACTTCATTAATTATATCTTGAGGAGTCATTTGGGTAATTTCTTTACCACAAAGATGGCAATGTTGTATTCCTATTCTTGCATATAAAAGACGTAAATAATCATATATTTCAGTTACAGTCCCAACAGTAGAGCGTGGATTTTTAGAAGTTGTTTTTTGGTCTATTGCTATTGCTGGAGTTAGACCATCAATTTTATCAACATCTGGTTTTCCAGTTTTTTGTAAAAATTGTCTAGCATAACTACTTAGGGATTCAATGTATCTTCTTTGACCTTCTGCATAAAGAGTATCAAAAGCTAAGGTACTTTTACCACTTCCAGATAGACCTGTAAAGACTATAAGTTTATTTTTTGGGATTTCAAGATTTATATTTTTTAAATTATTTTCTCTAGCTCCTATAATTTTTATTTTATCCAAACAAACTCCTTTAAATAAAGTTTAAAATTATATCAAAAATTTAAGTAAATTTTAAGAAAACTCTATAGACCAAATAGCGAAGAAAAAAACTATCATTTCAGTTAGGTAAAGTTTCCAGATAGGTTGAGGTTTGTAAAGTTCATTTTTTATTTCCATATATTCTGAGTAAGTGAGTGTGCTAAACATTCTTTTTATTACTGTATCAATATAGTCATCTCTATCGTCTGTTTTTAATGGAATATAGATGTGTCTATAAATCATAAATAATTCAATCATGCCAAGAAAAATTAAAGGAATATCAACTTTATCTAATACTATGAATTCAACTGCTACTATTTCAAATATATAAAATATAATTATAGCTGCCATAATAGGATAATGATTTCTTAGATAATAAAGTGCAAATAACTTCTCTGCAGCTGATTTTATATTGAATTTTTGTAAAGTATAAATTCTATAACTAATTAATAAAATTACAAAAATCTCAACCAAAAGTTTATTATTCATAAATTTCCTTAAAAATACAATTTATATATCATAGCAAAGAAAATCAATATATACCATATAAGTAATATTTTTTTATGGATTTTTGTATCAATTTTATGATAAAGCTTTACTCCAAAATAGGTTCCTATTAAACTAGCAAACCCAATACTAAAACCTTCTAGATAGTTGATATGTCCTGCAATACTTTGTGAGATAAATCCTGAGATAGATGAAAAAACAACAAAAAATAGACTTAAACTAACAGTAGTTTTTAATTTGTATTTTAAAAATCCAACAAGAATAGGGGTAATTAAAATTGCTCCTCCAACCCCAACACTAATAGCAATTGCTCCTACAAACATTCCTATAAAAAATAATTTTTTATTATCAATTGGAGGTTCCTCTTGTGGTTCTTTTACAGTTACAAAAAATCTTATTATTGCTATTAATACTAAACTTAAAAATATTGCTCCTAATATTTCTTTGCTAGTATATTTTACGATAAATCCACTAAAACTAGCTCCTACTGCTCCTCCAATAGCTAGAGATAATCCGTTTTTTATTTTTAAAAGACCTTTTTTGTAATTTAAATATGAACCATAAATAGAACTTAACATCATTTGTGTAACACTTATACCTATTGCTTCTTTAAGTCCAAATCCAAGAAATAAAAGTGTAGGTACAAGTATTGTTCCTCCTCCAATTCCTAAAAAACCACTAAAAAAACCTGTTATAATTCCTACTATTATTGCTATTATCAATTTTATCCCTTTTTTGATAGAATTATATAATAAGTTAAGGAGAATAAATGGAAAAGTTTTTCATTAAAGCGGCTGAAAATTTTGCAAAAAGTATTGGAGCGGAGATTGATAATTGTAAAGGAGATACAAAAGAAGGATTTATTAGTGAAATTGATATAAGAGGAGATGAAAATTTAGATATTTATCTTGTTTTACCAAAAGATGTTTTAGATACTGTAAGTGAACTTTTATTTGGCGATACTGATTATGATATTGAGGATTTGACAAAAGAGATTGCGAATTTAATAGTAGGAAATGCCAAGGTTCTTGCAAGTGAAGAAAATATTCATTTCAATATTTCTACTCCGAAATTTTTTGATAAGATTGATATTGATTATGATAAAAAAATAGATTTGAGCATAAAAGGGAAATGTTTTTCTATTCTTTTTAAGGAAATTTAATGGAAAAAGAGATAAATTTAGAAGAACTTGAAAAATTGATAGAAGAAGTTATTCCAGATTATGAAGATTTATTAGATACGGAAGTTTTATTTGAAAGTGACCTTGGGAGGGTTGAGATGAGTTTAAGAGAGATTTTAAAACTTCAAAGAGGAAGTGTCATTGATTTACAAAAACCAGCAGGAGAGAGTGCAGAAGTTTATGTAAATGGGCGTATTATAGGAAAAGGCGAAGTTATGGTATATGAAAAGAATTTAGCAATAAGACTTAATGAAGTCTTAGATGCTAATTCTTTAATTTATTATCTTACAAGAGAAGAAAAATGAAAAAATTAATTATATTTTTTGCTGTTTTTCTTTTTGCAAGCAACCTTGTAAATGTAAATTTTTTTCCTCAAAATAATAAATTAGATATTCTTTTATCATTAGATTCAAAATTCAATGGTAAGGTTATAAATATAGGTAAAAATGAATTTTTAATTACAGATATTAATACGCTAAGAGAATATAAAAAAATTTTTGATAAATTTTTTGTAAAAGATGTGATAATTTCTCCTTCAAAAGAAGGAGTATTGATTAGTTTTGATACAAATAAAAAGTATAAAACTTCCGTAGCTTTAACTCCTGATGGATATGGTCTTAGATTTAGAATTATGGATATTCAATCAAAACCTCAAAATACAAAGTTGGTTATACAAAATCCTGAAACTTCTTTGGATTATGTAAGTTATATTATTTCTCTTGCAATTTTAATAATTCTTGCTATAATCCTTTGGCTTTTTAGAAAAAAAATTTCTAAAAAACTCCCTGTTAAAGCTGGAATTAATATTTTATTTCAAAAGCCAATTGATGCTAAAAATAGAGTGGCTTTAATTGAGTTTAATAATAGAAAATATTTAGTTATAGTTGGCAATAGTAATATTTTACTTGATATATTTGATGAAAATATGATAAATATATCTACAAAAAGAGATTTTGATAATTTTTTAGAAAATGAAATAAGTGAAAAACTTGATAATTTGCAAAAATATATAAAAAATGCAGAACAATTAAAGGAGTTTAATGAAAGAATTTGATGTAATTGTAGTTGGTGGTGGTCATGCTGGAATAGAAGCAGCTCATGCTGCTGCAAAAATGGGTAAAAAGACATTACTTCTTACAATGCTTGTAGAACAAATTGGAGCTGCTAGCTGTAATCCAGCAATAGGAGGGCTTGCTAAAGGGCATTTGGTAAAAGAGATTGATGCACTTGGCGGGCTTATGGCACTTGCTACTGATAATGCTGGACTTCAATTTAGAGTGCTTAATGAAAATAGAGGTCCAGCAGTAAGAGGAAGTAGGGCTCAGATTGATATGGATAGATATAGAATTTGGATGAGAAATCAAATCCTTAATACTCCAAATCTAACAGTAGCTCAAGAGATAGTAGATGAAATTTTAGTTAAGAATGGAAAAGTAGTAGGAGTTAAAACAAATTTGCTTAATGAATACAAAGCAAAAGCAGTAATTTTAACTACTGGAACTTTTATGAGAGGGCTTATGCATTTTGGCCCTGTAAAAATTGAAGGTGGTAGATTTCACGAGCTTCCAGCAAAAAAAATTTCTAAGTCTTTAGAAGATTTGGGATTTAGATTAGAGAGACTTAAAACTGGAACAACTGCAAGAATTGATGCAAGAAGTATAGATTTTTCAAAAATGGAAATTCAACCAGGAGATAAAAATCCAAAACCTTTTTCATTTAGAACTGATAGAAAGACTTTTAAACCAGAGCAGTTACCTTGCTTTGTAACATATACAAATGAAAAAACTCATGAAATAATTAGAGGAAATTTCCATAGAGCACCTCTTTTTACAGGTCAAATTGAAGGAATAGGTCCAAGATATTGTCCAAGTATTGAAGATAAACTTAATAAATTTCCAGATAAAGAAAGACACCACGTATTTGTAGAACCACAAACAAGAGAAGCGACCGAATATTATTTAAATGGTTTATCAACTTCACTTCCTATGGATGTGCAAGAAGATTTTATCCATTCAATTCCTGGACTAGAGAGAGCAAAAATAGTTAGATTTGGATATGCAATAGAATATGATTTTATCCAGCCAACAAACCTTAAACATTCGCTTGAAACAAAAGCAATTGAAGGTTTATTTTTTGCAGGTCAGATAAATGGAACAACAGGATACGAAGAAGCAGCAGCTCAAGGAATAATGGCTGGAATTAATGCAGCGCTTAAAATTGATGGAAAAGAGCCTCTTATTTTTAGAAGAGATGAAGCATATATTGGAGTTTTAATTGATGATTTAGTAACAAAAGGGACAAATGAGCCATATAGAATGTTTACAAGTAGGAGTGAATATAGACTGCTTCTTAGAGAAGATAATGCGATACTAAGGCTTGGGGATTATGGATATAAGCTAGGGCTTCTTGATGAAGAGACTTATAAAAGAGTTGAAAAATTAAAAGAAGAGATAAGTAAAGGTATGAAATATCTAAATGAAACTTTTGTAACTCCAAATAAAGAGATTAATGCAAAATTAGAAAGTCTAAAAGAAGATAAAATTCAAAATAAAATGGAACTTAGAAAAATAGCATCTAGACATACATTTGATAAAGAGAAACTTCTAGCTATTGCACCTGAATTGAAAGAGCTTAGCGAAGAAGCTTTGGAGCAAATATTGATTGAGGCTAGATATCATCATTATATTCAAAAACAAAAAGCTCAAATAGATAGAATGAAAGAGATGCTAAGTGTAAAAATTCCTGAAGATTTTGAATATAAAGGGATTCCAGGGCTAAGCCGTGAAGTAGTAGAAAAACTTGAAAAAATTAGACCAAAAACTCTTTTTCAAGCAAGTGAAATTAGCGGAGTGACGCCAGCAGCAATTGATATTATTCATCTTTATATTAATATGAGAAGGAATAAAAATAAGGATTTAAAATGAAATATGTTTATGTTTATACAGCAGATGATAAAAAATTTCAAAGGCTTGATAAGGCAAGTGAAATAAAAGATGCAGTATTTTGTGTAAATGATATTGAATCTATTGCATATTTAAGAGAAAAATATGGAATTAAAGCTATGAATTTAGATGCTTTGGTTGATTTATTTAATTTATTAGAAGCTGATGATGAAATATATCTTTGCACCCCTGAAGATATAAAAATCATAGTTGCAAGTTATGCAAATTCAAAGGAGTTATGTAATGAATAATGAAAATAATATAAATGAAAAGCCGTTTAATTTCGGTAAATTTATTACTCTTATATTTATAGGACTTATTTTTATAGTTTCAATTATAATAGGTATTCCTTATCTTTTAGCGAAGTAATATCAAAATAAAATTTACTTCCTTTTTTTATTTCACTTTCAATTTCTAAATGTGTATTATGAATTTTTAATATTTTTTCTACTATATAAAGTCCAAGCCCAAGAGAGTTATCCCAATCATTTTTTGCTATTCTAAAAAATTTTTCTTTAATATTTTCTAAATTTTTTTTATCTATTCCAATTCCTTTGTCAATTACTTCAAAATATTTTTCATTTAAATTTATTGTTATTTCATCTTTTGAATATTTAATAGCATTTGATATAAGATTAAATATTACTATTTGAATTAAATTTTTATCTGCGTTTATTTTTGTAGGTATTAAATTAAGTTTTATTCGTTTTTCATCAAAACTTTCTACTACTTCTTTTATGATTTTATCAAGTCTAAAAGACTCTTTATTAAGTTTTAGTTTTTGATTTTCAATTTTTGTTATTAAGTATAATCTATCAATGAGTTCAGATAATCTTGAAGTGTTTTTATGTATTTTGTTTAAAAATTTTTCTTGTAATTTTGGAGGTAGATTTGAAGAGAGTATAGTTTCAATATATCCATTTATTATAGAGATAGGATTTTTAAATTCGTGAGCTATAGCTGAGATTACATCGTCTTTAAAAGAATTTTGAATTTTTAATTTTTTATTTTCTTTTTTTAAAATTTTTAACTCTTTTTTTAGTTTTTCTATCTCTTTTGTCTCTTTTTTACAAAAAAATTTTTTAATCAAGTTTATATCCTACTCCTCTTACTGCTTTTAATAAATTTATTTTATGATTTAATCTATTTACTGCAACATTTACGCTTTTTTCACTTATTTCCAAAATTTCAGCAATCTCTTCTCTTGTAATTACTCTTTTTGGATTTTCAAAAAATAGTTTTAAGAGATTAAATTCATTATTTGTTAAATCAATCTTTTCATTTTCAATTTGTAAAATTTTATTTTCTAAGTCTAACTTATAGTTTTTATAAGAAATAAAGTTTGAAAGTTTTTTATTTCTTTTCAAAACGGCTTTAATTCGTGCTTTAAGTTCTGCCATACTAAAAGGTTTAGTTATATAATCATCAGCTCCAGCTTCAAATCCTTGCAAAATATCTTCTTGAGAATTTTTGGCAGTTAAGAAAATTACAGGTATATCATAACCTTCTTTTTTTAATTCTTTAATAAAAGAACTTCCCTCAACATGAGGGAGATTTCTATCTACTATTAAAAGGTCTGGATTTTCTTCCATAATAAAATCTTTAACTTTTTTTGTATTTAAAAATCCTACTACATCATAACCTTCTTGCTGTAGATTAAATTCTAAAAGTTCTAATAAATCTTCTTCATCTTCAATTATTCCAATTAACATTTTCAACCTTTATATATCAAGTCCTTCTTTTGCAAAAAGAAGGTATTTTGCGATTGTTTTTACAGAATCTGTAATTCTTTCAAGTTTTTTTGCAATATTCAAAGTTTTTAAAATTTCATCAATATCATCTATTTTTTTAATATCTTTTACCAAATCTTTATAAATTTCATCTGCTATTTTTTCATAACTTATAATAGTAGAATAAGCATCCTCTATATTTTCGCTTTTTATTGCAAGTTTTAAAGTAGTAATTGAACTTAATGCATTTTGATATAAAGCATCAATTTTGTCATTTTTAAATTTATATTTTTTAATAAAACTTTTTACAGCTTTTTTTATTTTATAAAGAAACGATGTAATTTTTAAAAAAGCAATTGTTTGTCTTAGAAATTCTCCTTGTGGATGAGAGAGTGCTAATACTTTAATAATTTCATTATCAAATTCTTTTAAATCAATTAAAAAAAATTCATCGGTTAATTCTTTTTTTTGTAAAGACTCTTCAATTGCACATACATATTTATAAAATTTTTCATTTAACTTATTAAGTTGTTTTTCTATTAACATATTATTTCCTTTTTTTTAATTATTATATAATATTTAACGAAAAATAAAAGAAATGAAATGTTATTGTTTTGTTATTTTATTTTTTTATAATTTTGAAAAATTTAATAAGGAGATGAAATGAAAAAATTTATTGCAGGTTTAACATTAGCAGCAGTTAGTACATTTGCTTGGACAATTAATGGAACAGGTGCTACTTTTCCATATCCGGTATATAAAAAATGGATTTCAGCTTTTTATAATGCTACAGGTAATAGAGTAAATTATACAGGAACAGGTTCTGGAACTGGTATTAAAGAAGTTGCTCAAAGACATGTGGATTTTGGAGGAAGTGATAAACCTTTAAGTCCAAGAGTATTAAAAATTGCAAAACTTTATCAATTTCCAACAGTAGTTGGAGGAATTGTATTAGGATATAATATTCCTGGAGTTCATCATTTAAAATTAAGTGAAGCTGCTATAAAAGGTATTGTGCTTGGAACAATAAAATATTGGGATAATCCTGTGATTGTAAAATATAATCCAGATGAAAAACTTCCTCATAAAAAAATAATTTTTGTTCATAGAAGTGATAAATCAGGAACTACTTTTAATTTTACTTATTATTTAAGCAAAATGTGCCCTACATGGAGAAAATATTATGGAGCTAGAAAATTAATAAATTGGCCAACAGATGCTCAAGGAAGAGGAATAGCTGGAAAAGGAAATTTTGGAGTTAGTGCTGCAATTAAAACAAATCCATATTCAATTGGATATGTAGATTATGCAGATGCTCTTAAAAATCATTTAGAAATGGCTACTATTCAAGGAAGTGATGGAAAATTTTATGCTCCAACTCCAAAAAATTTCTCAGAAGGTGCTAAATTTGCAGGATTTGATCCTAAAAAAGATTTTTATAAAGTAATTGCTTATCCAAAACATGGATATCCAATTATTGCAGCTACATTTATTTTAATACCTCAAGAAAAGGTAAATAAAGATAAAGAAGTTACAACATTTTTTAATTGGGCATATAAAAATGGAGATAAAATGGCTAGTTCTTTAGGATATATTCCACTTCCATCAAATGTAAAAGCGATGATTAGAAAATATTGGGAAGAAAAAGGAGTAGCTCCTTTAAATTAAGAGGACTTGAAATCCTCTTGTTATTTTTTTAGAATTACAATTAATAATTTTTAAAGGCAGTAAATGGAGAAAATTTTTAAGACTCTCTCTCAATTAAGTGCTTCTACTATTCTTTTAATTTTATCTGCAATATTTGTCGTATTGTATATTGAGGCAAAACCTGCAATTGAAAAGTATGGTCTTCATTTTTTAGTTGATCCAAGATGGGGCGTTACTGTTCAAAAAAACAATACGCCAAATGTTGCTAATAATACTGCTAATTCAGAAGTTGGTGGTATTAATGTAGAAGATGACGATGTTTTAGCTGCTATAGGAGCTCTTTCACCTTCAGAAGAACAGAAGTCAGATGTTGTTTATGGAGGACTTGTTCCAATTGTAGGTACAATCCTATCAACTCTTATAGCAATGACTTTTGCTGTGCCAATTGCTATGGGTATTGCTATATTTTTGGCAGAAATAGCTCCTCCTTCTATTTCAAAACCTGTAGGAATAGCAATTGAGCTTCTTGCCGCAATTCCAAGTATTATTTATGGAATGTGGGGACTTTTTTATTTTGGCCCTTTTATTGCCAAAATTTTTGGTGGAAGTAGTGTAAATTTACTTGTAGCAGGGCTTGTTTTGGGAGTTATGATTATTCCTTTTATGGCAAGTTTAACAAGAGATAGTATGAAAACAACTCCAAATGTTTTAAAAGAATCAGCTTATGCTATGGGAGCTACTAAATTTGAAGTTATAAAAGATGTAATTTTTCCATATGCAAAAAAGGGAATTGTTGGAAGTATGATTTTAGCACTAGGGCGTGCTCTTGGTGAAACAATGGCAGTTGCATTTGTAATTGGGGGAGTGTTTAATTTTCCTCACAAACTTACAGACCCAACAGTATCAATTCCTGTAGTTTTGGCAAATAACTTTGCAGAAAGCAGTGGACTTAGTCTTGCAGCACTTTTTTATTTAGCATTGATTTTATTTGTTATTTCATTTATTGTAATCTCTTTTGCTAAATTTTATTTTCTAAGGGATAAAAAATGAGACTTATAATTAATAAAATTATTTTAGCTCTTTCTACTCTTGCTGCAATTTTAGGGCTTATATTTTTATTTTGGATTTTAATTACTTTAACTATTAAAGGAGTAAAATCTATAAATCTTTATATTTTTACTCATGATTTGGTAGATAATGGGCTTAGAAATTTACTTGTTGGACAATTTATTTTAGCCTTAATTGCTGTTGTTATTGGAGTGCCTATTGGTATGATTGCTGGTATTTATCTGCAAGAATATTCATTTAATAATAAATTTGCTTCATTTATTAGAAATTTAAGTGATGTAATGATGTCTGCTCCATCAATTGTAATAGGGACTTTTGTATATGCTATTTTAGTAAATCCAATTGGGCATATGAATGGATGGGCTGGTGCTGTGGCTTTGGCAATTCTTATGCTTCCAATTGTGGTAAGAACTACTGATGATATGTTAGGACTTGTTCCAAAAGAACTCAGAGAAGCAGGTGTTGCAATAGGAGCACCAAAATATAGAGTTATTTTTGATATTATTATTAAAGCTGCAAAAGTAGGAATTATGACAGGATTACTTTTAGCTTTTGCAAGAATTATAGGAGAAACTGCTCCATTACTTTTTACTAGTGGAAACTCTCAATATTTTACAATAAATCTTAATGAAGAATTTCCAAGCTTGACAGTTGCAATTTATAACCTTGCTACAATGCCAGATAAACATCTTGTAGATATTGCGTGGGCAGGTGCTTTTATTTTGACATTTTTTGTTTTATTAATAAATTTAGCTGGAAGATATATTGTAAAGGATAAAAAATGAAATCGTTTAATGAAGAAAATAAGCAAACATTAGATAAAGTAATGGATATAAAAAATTTTTATTTTACATATGCAGGAGCAAGTAAGCCAAGTTTAAAAAATATTAATATGCCAATTTATGAAAAAAAAGTAACAGCACTCATTGGTCCTAGTGGATGCGGTAAATCTACACTTCTTAGAAGTCTTAATAGAATTCATGATTTATATCCTGGAAATAAATATGAAGGAGAAATTTTACTTAAAAATTTTGAGACAGCTGAAATGGAAAATATACTTGAATATAAAAAAGAAAATGAACTTATAAAGCTTCGTCAAAGAGTAGGTATGATATTCCAAAAGCCAACACCATTTCCTATGAGTATTTATGATAATATTGCTTATGGTCTTAGACTTATGGGTAAAAAAAATAAAAATTTACTTGACGAAAAAGTAGAAGAAGCTTTGAAGGGTGCAGCTTTGTGGGATGAGGTAAAAGATAGATTAAAAGATGACGCAAGAGGACTTAGTGGAGGACAGCAACAAAGACTTTGTATTGCAAGAGCAATTGCTGTAGAGCCAGAAGTACTTTTAATGGATGAACCAACAAGTGCGCTTGACCCAATATCTACTATTGCTATTGAAGAATTAGTAGCAAAACTTAAAGATAAAGTTACTATTGCAATAGTGACTCATAATATGCAACAAGCAAGCAGGGTTAGTGATTATACAGCATTTATGTATTTAGGAGAGCTTATAGAATTTGGACCAACTGAACAAATTTTCTTAAATCCAAAAGAAAAACGAACAGCAGATTATATAGCTGGAAAATTTGGATAATTTTTGGTATAATAAATAAAAAACGGAGAAAAAAATGACTATTTCTCCAATTAATTCTTATATTAATCCTCATAAAAATCTTAATAATCCTAAAATTCAAGAAAAAATTCTTAGATTAAAAGAGATAGATGCTCACGTAAAAGCTCATGAGGCTGCTCATAAAGCAGCAGGTGGTTCTTTGGCTGGTGCTGCTCATTATACCTATGTTACAGGTCCTGATGGCAAAAAATATGCAATAGCAGGAGAAGTTCCTATTGCTATAAAAAAAGGAAATACCCCTGAAGAGACTATTGCAAATATGGAAATAGTAAAAGCAGCTGCTCTTGCTCCATCTGACCCATCTCCACAAGATTTAAAAGTTGCTGCAACTGCAGAAATGATAGAAAATCAAGCAAGAATGAAACTTAATCAACAAAAATTACACTTTGAAAAAAAGGGAAATCATATAAATATTTTAGTATAATTAATTTTAAATTTTTAAAGGTTAAATATGAGAATAGTTTTTATGGGAAGTCCTGATTATGCTGTTAAAATACTTGATAGTTTAAATAAAGAATTTGATATAGTTGCTGTATATACTCAGCCTGATAAACCAGTTGGAAGAAAAAAAATACTTACTCCAACGCCTGTTAAAAAGTATGCACTTGAGAATAATTTAGAAGTTTTTACTCCAACTACTCTTAAAGATGAAGATTTAAAAAAATTTAATCCTGATTTTATAGTTGTTGCTGCTTATGGTCTTATTTTGCCACAAGATGTGTTAAAAACAGCTCCTTGCATAAATCTTCATGCTTCACTTCTTCCAAAATATAGAGGTGCATCTCCTATTCAAAGTGCAATTTTAAATGGAGATAAATATACAGGAGTTACTTCAATGCTTATGGATGAAGGGCTTGATACAGGGGATATTTTAGTTTGGGATTATACAGAAGTTGGTAATAAAACAAGTGTTGATTTATTTGATGAACTTGCTAATATTGCATCAAATCAAATTATTTATACATTAAAAAATTTTGAAAAAATAAAACCTTTAAAACAGAGTAATTTATTAGCAACTTATTCTCCAAAAATTAAAAAAGAAGATGGATATGTAGATTTTGAAGATGCTTTAATAATGGATAGAAAATATAGAGCTTTTCAACCTTGGCCTGGAATTTTTTGTGATAAATTTAAAATAAATGAAATGGAATTAATTGATATAGATTCTAATAATCAAAAAGGTGAAATAATTAAAATTTTAGAGGATGGCGTAGTGGTAGGATGCAAAAAAGGAAGTGTTAAACTAAAAAAAATTCAAGTTCCTGGTAAAAAAGAAGTAGATGCTGTAAGTTATCTTAATGGGAAAAGATTGAAAATTGGTGATAATATTTTAGAATGAAATGGAAAATAGATTATTTTACTCAAATTGATTCTACTCAAAAATATTTATTAAAAAAAATAGAAAAAGAAGATTTAAATTATTATTGTATTTGGAGTGATTATCAAACAAGTGGAATTGGAACAAAAGGCAGAAATTGGAAAGGTAAAAAAGGAAATCTTTTTTTATCTTTTGTTGTAGATTTAAAAGAATTTGATTTTATTCCAATTCAAAGTTTGAGTATTTATTTCTCTTTTTTGGTTTTTGAAATTTTAAAAAAATATCAATCTAATTTGATAATAAAATGGCCAAATGATATTTATATTTTAAACAATGAACCTAAAAAAATAGCTGGAATATTGGTAAATGTAAAAAAGAAAAAAATTATTTGTGGTATAGGGATAAATACAAAATTTGCACCTGAGATTGATAGTGAATATAAAAGTGGGTGTTTGGATATAGATATAAAAAATGATAAA